>Ga0334887_1000231_pt1 | contig 95294 bp, 86 predicted proteins | sample GraSluR1_MG_10_FD_207217 | JGI IMG/M metagenome (GOLD analysis project Ga0334887, IMG submission 207217) | Sludge microbial communities from methane-producing bioreactor in Wageningen University, Netherlands - Granular Sludge_18_07-R1 | ecosystem: Engineered > Bioreactor > Anaerobic >...
AAGACAAGACAAGATCGCGGGTCGCGTCCCGCTGACGCCTTACTTTTTGTCCAAACGGCCACAAAAAGTAAGCAAAAAAGGCCTTTCTCCTGCGGAGGGCATGGCATTCGCGAGAGGCGGCGGGTTTTATCGCCATGACTACAGCTTACATGGCAGCGTCTTCGATCCACCGAACGGCCAAGGCCCCAGCTGAACAAGTTCAGATGGGCAGGATTGTGTCGGTGGTGCTTCGTTGGAAACGCAGGCGGTGAAAACGAAATTTTCCCTAGCGCAGGCCCTGGCCTGCTTTCGGGTTCTCGCTTTCCATCCACCTTGCAGCGCCGGTGTTTGCAACAGCGGGGCAGGAAGGATGGCGCACCGCCACCGTGGGCAAGAGCGATCATCGAAGACGCGCCCCCTGTCCCATGCGGCAACAGTTTGAAAACACACCGTTTCCCCGCGCATGCCATAGGGCGTTAGCCGGTCTTACGCCCTTTCTTTGGTTACTTTCTTTGGGCGAGCAAAGAAAGTCACCCGGCTGCCGGCCGGGACCGGCGAACCTGGTTTTCCGGTTTTTTTCTGAAAGAAGAAGTTCAAATCCATAGGTTAAAGATGGAGTTTGGGGTAGGCATGGCGAGTTTTTTTAGCATCTCGTATTTTTAAGCACCCTAACCGTAGCGGCCCGAAATAGGCATCGTAGACGCCATCGGCGGTTTATACCGCTAACTTGGAGATTATCCGCCCTGCTCAGAAACCGCCAAAAGTGGGCCCGGCTTCGAATTTGCGCAGCCAGTCGCGGTAATCAATCACGTAGTTGTAGCCACAGACGGTGGTCAGTTGCCGTCCATCGAGGTGCTCGCGGATGCGGCGGCCCCCGGCGATGGTCCGGTCGGCAGGACCGAAGGGGTTGAACCTCATGCCGTCGTCAACGAGAAAAACATAGTCGCAGATGAACAGCGTTTCCTCGAAGATGTAGAAAGTAAAGCCGGGGGTATGGCCGTCGATGTGAAAGGCTTCGAGGCCGCGATGGGTGAAGTCCTCCTCAAAGGTGCCGTCGAAGGGGAAGGGACGGCAGATGTCATGGCGCGAATCGGCCTGGTGGATGTTTATCCGGGCGCCGAAATGTTCTCGGTAGAGGTTTGAGGCGCCGAGAAAATGGTGGTGGGTGAACAGGATCGTGTCGACACCTGGCAGCGATGCATCGAAAGAGGAAGGGCAGTCGATCCAGCAGGGTCCGGCGCTGGTTTCGATGCGATAGGCGGCATGCTCCAGGCCGAGGGCCGGCCGGGAGTTTAGCCGGGTTACCTTGTCGCTGACGGGGGTGGCCGCCACCTTGTAACGGGTCGAACACTCCTCGGCGGTAATGAATCGCGCCTTCGGCGCCCCGCAGAAGGGGCAGTTGTCGGGATGGAAGCCAATCATGTTGAACCCGCAGACCAGACAGACGAACTGCTCCTTTTTCATGACGATTCCCCTTCGATTCCGCCGTACTCCCTTTCCTTCAGGAATCGGTCGCGTTTTTCACCTATCTCCCGCAGAAGTTCGCGAAAGGAGTCGGCGAACTTTCGGCTGTTTTTCCAGTATAGCGGGGAATCCGAAAGAGGCGACCTCTGTCTCTCACGACAGGCCATTGCCTGCTTTTTTATAGGTATCTCCCTGGGCGAAGCAAAAGAATGCTTTCCAAGTGCATGACTAACCCGAACTCAGTCGGCACGAACAGACGAAAACGAATGGGTGATGTGGGTCAATTGATCCGGGCGGGAACAATGCAGCATCCGTAAAGCAGAGTCGGCGCCGCCCGCCCCGAGGGCCGCATGGACCCATCCCTGGAGCTTGACGGTTGCCATAATTTGTTTGCAAGGGACCGGTTCTGATATAAAATATATGCAGTATTATTTTTTCTGGGGATATGATTATGCTGACTGCCGAAAGCAGAAATTTATTCAAAATATTCGGTATGGGGAAAAAATTTCCAAATTCCTGCATTCGGTTTTACTTTTATGTACTGAATAATCTCGGAATTAAGCGCACAATTTTTTTGTTTTTAAAAAGAATAATTTTTGTAGATCGATTTTTTTGCCTTTGTCTGAATTTGCGCGCTCTGCGAGAAGACCTGCGAGTGAGGTCCGATATTCAAATTAGCCAGTGCAATATAAATGACTTTTATGAAATATTAAATCAAATTGAGAAGTTTGACAAACTGTCGCGGAAACAAATTCTTGCAGGTTATCTGTTTTTTAAACGCGGATATCATGGTTGTTACTTGGGAAAAAACAAGCATGGTGAAATTGTTTCAATGCAATGGCTGTTGCGTCCGGGAGACAATCAAATTACCTTGAAAAACACCAATAGAACCATGCCTATTTTGGCAAAAAATGAAGTGTGTGTAGAAAATTTGTTTATTTTTCCAAAATATCGTAATTTGGGATTATTCACAACTTTGAATATGCAGATTCTTAAAATTGCTAAAGAAGAAGGGTATTCAATCTGTTATTCATTTATTCATAGAAAAAACATCAAATCATTAAACTGTTTCTTAAATATCGGCTTTCAAATTCATCAATTGGTGGATAGCTATAACTTTTTCGGGTTTTCATGGCGAAACACCAAAAAGTAACTCGAAAGGGTTGACTTCGAAAATTGCTCAAAAATTCGAGAATTTTATTCCCGAGCGACGGAGAGAGCCTTCTTGTCGACCTTGCCGGTTGGCGATTTCGGCAAAGAGGATCTGAACTCGACGTATTTCGGCACCATGAACGATTCCAGCGTTTTATTGCAATGAGCCTGAACCATGACCTCAGTCAAGAGGTAGCCGGCTCGGGGTACCACGAATGCCATGATGGCAGATCCCAGAATATCGTCAGGCACGCCGACAACCGCGGCTTCCGTCACCTCCTCCATGGCACATAGGGCGTTTTCGATTTCCCGGGGGCTGACCCGTTCCCCCCGGGTTTTGATCAGATCGTCTTTCCGCGCCACAAAATATAGAAATCCTTCCTCGTCTTTGCGAAAGAGATCCCCGGTAAACAACAAGACTTCCTCCCGGTAACGTCCCGGTCTAAAGGTTCTGGCGGTTTCCTCCGGGGCGTTCCAGTATCCCTGCATGACATGGGCGCCACGTACCACCAGTTCGCCGATCTGCTGGGGACCCACCTCTTTGCCCAGGCTATCGACGATGAGAACTTCCGTATTGGGTATGGCAATGCCGACTGAGTCGGGTCGAATGTTCAACTGATCCGGAGGCAGATAGGACACCCGCTTGCATTCGGTCAATCCATACATGGAATAAATCCGTGATGCGGGAAATAACTCCTGCAATTTCCTGATATGTGCCACCGGCAGGGCGGCGCCGGTATTGGTCAGGTAGCGCAGGTTCCGGCAATCGAAACGGCCCAGATCGATTTGTAGCAGCATGGCCGCCATGGTCGGTACCAAGGGAAAACCGGTGACCTTTTCGGCAACCAGTTTTTGCATGATTTGGAAGGGATAGGTAAAGGATTTTTCCAGTACCAGGGTGCCACCGAAATGAAAGGTCATGAGCAACTGGTAAAGACCATAATCAAAGGAGAGGGGCAGGGTGTTGAGCACGATATCGTCGTCGGTGTTTTCCAGGTAGGTGATGATGCTGTTTGCGGCGGCGATCATGTTGCCATGGGTGGAAACAACCCCCTTGGGCTCGCCTGTCGAGCCTGAGGTGTAAATAATCGCGGCCAGATCCACATCGATGACCGAAACCGGTTTTTGTGTCGAAGAGCGGGCTCCCCGCGCCATGGCCTGCTTCCCATCGCAGACCGTCGCCAGGATGTCGTGAGCGCGGATTTTGGCCAGTTCACCGGATTCGTTACGGGATGCGCTCTGAAAACAGACCATATGCTGTAATGCCGGACAGTCGGGGAGAACATGGTCAACGATTTTCAGTCGCGAAGCCTGGGTGATGATGATTTGTGCCTGACAGTCGTTGAGGATGTAACGGAGTTTGCTTTCCTTCATGCCGGGATTGAGAAGCACGAAGACGCCCCCCGCTTTGAGAACGGCAAACAGGGAAATCACCGCCTCGGAGGAATTTTCCAGGAAAATCACCACCCGGTCCTGCCGCTGAAGGCCGTTTTCAATCAGGTAGCATGCCAGCAGATCGGCCTTTTGGTTGATTTCAGCGAAGCTCAGTCGCTCCGTTCCGCATATCAGGGCGGTTTTATCGCTGCGCAGTTGCGCCGAGCGTTCCAAAAAACGATGAACGTTCATGCGGTTGTGTGTCCCTCCTGTGAGACCGGCAATCAGCCGAGTTGCACAACGCCCTGAGATAATTCCGATGCGCCGACCTTTTTGTTCAGGAAGCAGGCCGTTTTATCGATGGAGTCGAGATTGTCCGGTATCAGTTCTTCGTCGCTGATAGCTATTCCAAACTGTTTTTCCAAAAAATCAACCAACTCGAGTATGCCTGTCGAGTCGATAATGCCGCTTTCCTGGAAGGACGTTTCATCCTGCAGGCCTTCCTCGTCACCAAACAGGAAATTGTCCACCACAAATGCCCGAATCCGGGCTCTCAGATTGCCGAGGTGTTTGGGACTGAAAAAAGGAACTTGGTCTGCCATAGGGTAACTCCTGGGTCGGGTGGCCGAAGGGTTGGAAAAAGGGCGCCGAATTTCTGAAGGACCATTGTAACAGGGTTATGTCGGCAGGGGCCATGCCATGGCCGAAAGGCCGCCCCCTTTTTGCAGCCTGATTTCCGGGATATCGGAAATCAGCAATGGGGGCAGGTGCTGGTAACGTGTGGTGGCCCGCTTGGTGTCGATGTCCTGAAAGATACGCTGAATCCGGCTTTCATCAAGACCGATGACCGCGGCTACCTCGCAGGCCGGAATGGCGTGGTTCTTGGCGTAGAGGCAGAGATCCATGTGCCTCAGGGGCAGGGAAAAGTAAAATTCATCCTGTCCCTGTTCCAGGGAGAAGGTATCCGTGGTTGGTGCTCTTTGCCGGACCTCCTCAGGAATTTGCAGATACTCGGCCAATTGGTAGACCTGCGATTTGTAAAGATGGGCAATGGGCTTGATATCGGCGGCGCCATCTCCCTGTTTGACGAAAAAGCCCTGATCGTATTCGAGTCGGTTCGGTGTTCCGGCCACTGCAAAATGCAACCGGTCGGCATGATAGTATTCAAGCATTTTGCGGGTGCGCTGCTTGAAACTGGTGGCTGCCACAATCTCGAGATAGGCCTGCAACGGCAGTCGGCACCTTGAAACGCGGCCGTCGGGACTCTGGGCCACAATGGAGAACAGGGTATAACCATCGGTCTGGGTGATGTCCGGAGAAACGATTTTGGATCGCCATCCCTTTCCATATTCCGGAATCACCTGCCGTACCGCGGCCGCATAACGCGCATAAAACGAGAGGGCGTCGAGGATCGGGGTCAGGTCTTCCCGCAGGGTATTCAAACCCAGATGCCTCGCCACCAGGTCGCTCATCGCCAGAGATTCTTCCGCCGAATCCCGCTCCGGCATTTCGAGGCCTAAAACCCGATTTGGACCCAGAGCCCTGACGGCCAATGCCGCAGTGACACTGCTGTCGATGCCGCCCGATAAGCCAACCACCAGGCCTCGACGGCGCAATTGCTCCTTGAGCAGGGTACGGATCCCCTGGCAGATGGCTTCGGTTTCTGCCGCAACATCGATATCGAGCAACTCGGGGGAAAATTTGCGATTGGCAGTCATGGCTGTTCTCCATACTGGATGGAATCAGGTTGAAGGCCCTCTTGGCGAACCAGGCGATCCAGAACAGCCGGTTTTATGTTCATCCTGGGAAAATCTTCAATAAACAACTGGTGAGCCAGTTGCGTGGAAAGGATGCCGATCAAGGCCATATTCTGTGTTTCACTGATCAGGGCGGCATCGTCCCGACGAAATTTCCGCAGCAGGAAAGCGACTTTGTTCGAATCGAAATATCCAAACCGCTGAAGCATTTCCGGAGCGAGCAAGTCGTGGATGTAGGATTTGCCGTGCGCGGTGCGAAATGCTTCGGCGATAGGCGCGCGATAGGGTTGTTTCACTCTTTTAGCGATGGTGGCGGGAAGCAAATGGCCAAAGGTTCGTTTTAGAATGGATTTTTCGTTGAGGCCACGAATCTTCCAATGGGCCGGCAGTCGGGCGGCAAACTCAATGACCCGGTGGTCCAGAAAGGGCAAACGGATTTCCAGGGAGTGAGCCATTGCGACTCGATCGCCTTGAGAGGAAAGCAGGTAGTTGGCCAGGAAAATGTCCATTTCCAAAGCCTGGGCGCAGGAAAATAGATCCCATTGGCAAAAATCCTCCGGCAAGGTCATGGCCAGGGTAGCAAGGCTATCGGATTCGGGCAACCTATGCTTGAAATCAGGGGCAAAAAAGGTGGTATTGCGTCGGGAATTCTCCCAGCGAATACGATGGGTAAACAGCGCATCCCGGCCGCCGCCCAAATTGCCGGCAAAGAAATGCTGCAGAAAATCCCGTCCCCTTCCGGGATTTTGAAACACATAGGGGTAGAGCTTTTCCAACAGTCGGGGCCGTCGTTTGGAGCCGGGCTCCCGAGCCCAGAACTCTCTGATCTTGGCCTCCTTGAAGATGTTGTATCCGCCGAATACCTCGTCCGCCCCTTCACCGGTGAGTACCACCTTGTACTGATTGTCACGGACCAGTCCGGACAGCATCCAGAGGGGAACCGGGGCCGTGCGCAGGAGCGGGGATTCGCAGTGCCAGATGACGGCCGGCAGGTTTTCAAGGATATCCTCCCGGTTGATGGCGATGCTGCGATGGTCGGTACCGAGGTGGTCGACCAGTTGCTGCTGGAAGCAGGTTTCATCGAAGGCCGGCAGGTCAAAGGTCATGGAAAATGTGGTGAGGCGGTTGTCGAAAAACCGGGCAATCAGGGCTGTGGTAATAGAGGAGTCGAGCCCGCCGCTGAGGTAGGCCCCGACCGGCACGTCGGAACGCAGGCGGAGACGTACGGCATCGAGCAGCAGTTCGGCCAATTCCTGTTGGGCTTCTTCCAAACTTCCGGACCACTGCCGGTTTTCCTCGAAATGGGGCCGCACCCAGTATGGCTGCTCGCGGACTTGCCCTTTCCTGAAGGTCAGATAATGTCCGGGCCGTACCTGGCGGATGTCCTGAAACAAACAGCCGTTGCCCAAAGTGCTCCAGAATGTGAAGATTTCATCAATAGCGGCGGGGTCGATGGCCCTGCTTACATTGGGGAGCACGAAAAGGGCTTTGGCCTCGGAGGCGAAGGCCATTTTTCCATCACAGGCGAGATAGTAAAGCGGACGAATTCCAACACGATCTCGAGCAAGGAACAACTCCTGTTGTCTTGCATCCCATATCGCGAATGCAAATTCTCCGTTAATTTTTTCCAAACAACGTTCCCCAAATTCTTCATACAGGTGTAAAACAACTTCCGTATCTGTATTGGTGGTAAAATGATGACCTCTTGACAATAAATCATTCTTAAGTTCTATATAGTTGAATGTTTCGCCATTGTAAACAATCCATAAATTCTTGTCTTCATTACTGATTGGCTGGCATCCGTCTGATAATCCTATAATACTAAGGCGGGCATTTCCTATGGACATATTTGGTGAGCAAAAGGCGCCACTTTCATCCGGACCACGATATTTAATAACATTGATCATCCGTGAAATCGTATCAATGGATGTCTCAATATTATCGAAAAAATTAATGGCGCCAACAATTCCGCACATTTGTTGGATTTCCTCTTTGATAATATGAAAAATCCACAAGCCTATAAAAAATAGGTTTGACTTGCTTAATACCATATCGTGAAGTCTGTTGCTGTCAAGGCAGAGAGTGTCGGCCAGTGGATCGGTATGAGCGCGCTACCGCGGACGGTTTAAGGCTGTTAGAGAGCTATTTTTGAAATGCCCCCGAGAGGAAATTTTTCCTCTGATGGCTGGGCTCCATGGTTGATTCCAAATATTTACGGTAAAGGTTTCGTCACGGTTGATTTTTCATCTGAAGTGGCAACAGGGGGGAGGAACACTTTTGATCAATGACTTGCGGTACCTTGCCACTGTGATTCGAGGTGTCATGCGGCAAGTTTTGTTTGGAAAAGTGCGGACAAAGGGGTGACTTGTTGCGGGCGTGGGGCGGGGCGTGAGCCATGGCTCATGGCGCCCGTCAGGTTCCGCAGAAAGTCCGGTAGGGCTGGGAGGAAGCAGGCGGCGGTGGGGTCGGTCATGGGGGTCTCTTTTGGGGTCAGAAGGTTCCCGGGAACAACACATAACTCAGCAGCAGGCCCATAAGGCCCGCCGCCAGGCCGTACAGCAGCAAAGGTACCAGGGTGCGGCGGATGATGAGGCCTTCCATGCCGACCAGGCCGACGGTGGCCGAGGCCGCCACCACGTTATGCACGCAACTCATGTTGCCCATGGCGCCGCCCACGGCCTGCAGGGCCAGGATGATTTCCCGGCTGGCGCCGATGCCTGATGCCAGTCCGTATTGAAACTCGGCGAACATGAGGTTGGAGACGGTGCAACTGCCGGCGATGAAGGAGCCGAGGGCGCCGACATAGGCGGCGAACAATGGCCAACTGCGGCCGGCGAGATCTGCCATGAATTCGGCCATGGCCAGGGGCATGGCGCTGTAGCCCTGGTCGTTGTAACCGGACTGCTTCATGATTTCCACCAGGGCTACGGCGAACAGCATGGCGATGGTGGGATTCTTCAGGCGTCGGAAGCTTTCGGCCCAGGCTTTGGCGACCTTGGCACGCGGTATGCGATGCAGGAAGATGGTGAGCAGGGCCACCAGCAGAAAGGGCAGGATGCCCGGCAGATAGAGGGGTTTCATGCTGAAGCTGACGGTCTCGAAACCCAGGATGCGCGGGAACTCCAAACTCCAGGCGTTCAGGCGGGCTTTGAAGGGCAGCGCATCGATGCGCGTCAGCACCAGGATGCCGGCGATGAGGATATAGGGCAGCCAGGCAAAAAACTGAGTCATGCAGGGCTTTTGCTCGGCACTGCCGGTTTCGATGAGACCCATCCAGTCCTCGCCCCAGGCGGAACGCGGTGGAAAATCCCAGGTCGACGCGGGCAAAAAGAGGCCGCGTTTGGCGGCGGCGATGACCAGGGCCAGGCCGACCAGGCCCCCCAGCAGGGACGGAAATTCCACGCCGAACAGAAAGGCGGTCAGGAGATAGGGCAGGGTGTAGGCGAAGGCGGCGAACAGGGCGAAGCGCCAGGCACCGAGACCTTCCCGCCAGGAACGGTTGCGGCCAAAGAAACGGGTCAAAAAGCAGACCACGAACAGCAGCAGACCGAAGGCCACCAGGCTGTGGATGATGGCCGCCCATTGGCCGACATGCCGGAGAAATCCGTCGAAACTGGAAAAACCCATGGGCCCTGCCGGGGCGGCCAGGCTTTGCTGCACCGGCGGTTGCAGGTTTTTGAGGCCGAACCACATGGGTGTGCCGACGGCGCCGAAAGTGACCGGCACCGAATTGAAGATCAGGCAGACGCAGACGGCGGCGAGGGCCGGGAAGCCGAGGCCGAGCAGCAGGGGGGCGGCAATGGCCGCCGGGGTGCCGAAACCGGCGGCGCCTTCAAGGAACGCGCCGAACATGAAGGCGATGATGATGGTCTGCACCCGTCGATCCCGGGAGATATGGAGGAAGCCCGCACTGATGGTTTCCATGGCCCCGCCGGCCTGCAGGGTGTAGAGGATCAGGATGGCACCGAAAACGATGATCAGCACGTTGACGGCGCTGCCGAATCCGGCCAGGGTGGCGGCGGCGATGAAGGCCGGCGGCATTTTCCAGATAAGGGCGCCAAGCAGCGCGCACAGGGCCCAGGCCAGAGGCATGGCCCGGGTGGCCGGCCAGCGCATCCCGACCATGAGCACCAGCACCAGGGCGATGGGGAGAAACGCGAACAGGGCCAGGGTACCTGAAGACAGCATTTTCACTCGTCCTTTAGGAAGGCGCCAGGTAGCGGGATAATGAATCAGGGGGTTGACGGCAGCGGGGCGCAGGGTTGCGCCCCTCATTTAACAAGCTGGGCTGTTTCAGGTCAAGGTGAATCCGGAAAGGCAGGGAGGGTCAGGCTGCGTCGAGGGTTTCCAGCAGGCGGAGGATGCTGATGTCCGCGCCCAAAACACCGAGAATCCGGTTCTGTTCATTACGGATGACGCAGGCGACGGTAAAGCAGAAACGCCCGGTGGCCGCCGAACGGTATAGTTCGGAAATGTGGCAGCCGTCGTTTTGCAGGGCGCCCTGGAACCAGGGCCGACGGGACCAATCCATGTCGTGACCGTCGCTGCCGTAGGCGCTGGCGGTACCCTCTTCGGCGAAGATGTTGCTGGTTACCTGGCGGCCCTGGGCGTCGGTGACATAGAGCAGCTCAAGGCAGGGGTCCTGTTTGGCGGCCAGGCGCAACCGGTTCTCCTGTCGGGTGCGGTCCATGGCGACAAGGTCGCTCTGGCCGGCGAGTTCCGAGACCATTACGCGCGCCATTTCGTGCGCATGCAGCCGGAACCGGTCGAGCAGCAGCAACAACTCATCGGTGACACCATTCAGACTTTGCACCTCGCTGCTGACCCGGCGTGCCATGCTTTCCATGGCCCCGGACAGACCGGCCATCTCTTCGATGCTGCTGGACACCTCCTGAGTCGTGGCGGCCTGCTCCCGCACTGCGCCGGAAATTTCGGTAATGCGGTGATGCACTGTTTCGAAAGTGGCGATCATGGTTTGCAGGGCTTGACCGAAATGACCGATATCCTGCCCGGTCCGGGTCACGGCCTGGCAGGTACTGTCCAGGTCCGTTGCCGTATGGCGGCACTCAGCCTGAATATGGCCGATCTGAGCGGCGATATCCTCGGTGGCGCACAGGGTGCTTTCCGCCAGGTTCTTGACTTCGGCGGCGACCACGGCAAAGCCCTTGCCGTGAATGCCGGCTCGGGCCGCCTCGATGCTGGCATTGAGGGACAGCAGATTGGTCTGGTTGGCAATGCCGCGGATCAGGGTCACCACCTTGCCGATGGCCACGGAACTGGTTTCCAGGCGCTGCATGGATTCGGTCAACAGGCGGGTTGAGGCCAGCACCTCCCGGGCGGATTCCTGGGCCCGCTCAGCAAGGATTTTCTCCTGTAGAGCCTTTTCCATGGCTTGCTGGGACATGCCGGCCACGGAATCGGCATGACCGGCGATCTGGGTGATGGTCTGGGCCATCTCTTCGGCGGCGGCAGCGATCTGATGGGTTTTTTCCGATTGCAGGCCGGCATTGTCGGCGGCGGCGGTGGCACATTGCTCCAGGGAGGCGGCCGACAGGTATACCCGGTTGGCGGAGCGGATGAAGCCGCCCAGAGTTCCGTTAAGGGCCGTCGTCGCTCGCTCCAGGCTCGCAGCCAGGGATTTCAGCAAGCCGTTCCGGGTATTGCCGGTCATGGCGAAATGCAGCTTTCCTTGGCCCATCCCATGGATCAGGTCCGTCAATTCCTGTTGTTGGCTTTGCAGGGGGCGGCAGGCCAGAAAAATCAGCCACCAGCCAAACCCCAGACCCGTAATTCCCAAAAGAGCCGAGACCAGGGGCCCGAGCCCTCCCGACAGAGTTCCATACCGAAGGGCCGCCCCGCCTAGAAATGCCAGGGTGACCAGGAGGACCATGCGCATTTGCCAGAGTCCCTGTTTCATCGTAGCTGCTCCCTTCTTCATTGAATTGAACAGGATTTTCCGGAACAGCGTAGTCGGCCCCCAGGTCGAACACCTGACGAGGGATACTGGAAATACCAGGCTGAAAGCGGGTTCCGGAAAGATGCGTCTTTGATCGAGAAACGCCAATTTTGCAAGGCTTGTGCCATTAATTGAGGACCAAAAACCTTGTGTTGACGATAGTTTATAAGATTGACAGGAAGCGTGAAGACCCCTGTATGCTTAAAAATAAGGCAGGGTGTGGAGTTTTTCGGCAGCCAAGGAAAGATGGATTGGGGTAGGAGAGTGAGGTCAACTGGTGACGATCTGGCAGAGTGGTTGGAAATCAAGGGGCGGTTAACCGATGGGGATGTTCAGGCGCATTTTTCGTTGTCAGCGAAGCGCTAACGGATCCGTTCTCGTTGTGATTAGTGGTAGTCCATCCTCTCGGCCATACGATAAGGAGCAGCCTATACTCCGTGTGCACAACCTAAAGGGCGGCAGAATTTACCAGCAGGCAAAGGCGGTTGCCGTGACCCGGTTACGGCCACCGGCTTTGCTGGCATAAAGCGCTTGATCCACCTGCTCCAAGAGTTTTTTCCAGTTCGGTACACGATCACAGGATACATATTCCAGTACGCCAACGCTGATGGTGACCTGAAAAGCCTGTTCCCGAGCTGAAAAGCTCTCTTCCATGGCGGCCCGCCGCAACCGCTCGGCGAGAGCATTGGCGCCCTGGATGCCCGTTTCGGGCAAAACCAATATGAATTCGTCGCCGCCGTAGCGGGCGGCAAAATCCACGGCACGTATCATGCCGCCGGCGAGCCCGGCCAGGCGTTGCAGGACCTGGTCGCCCGCGAGGTGTCCCCAGGTATCGTTGATTTCCTTGAACCGGTCGACATCGAACATGACGAGGGACAGGGAGCGCTGATAGCGGTGCGCCCGTTCCAATTCATTTTCCATGATGGAGGCCAGCCAGGTCTGGTTGTAAAGGCCGGTCAGGCCATCCAGACGAGCACGTTCCAGCAGGCTCTGGTGGGTCAGGAGTCGCCGAATCAGGGGACCCATGGCCAGCACCGTGGCGACGACGATGAGCAGGGTGGCGGTGATGATGGCGGCCATCAAGTTCAGCTTTTGCCGATGGAGATCGGCGAAGAACAGCCGCGTGTCAACGACGGCGAAAACCTTCAAGTCGCTGTCGGCCAGCGGCAGGCGGGGCAATTGATAGAATTTATGGACTGTGCCATTCTGCAAAAAGGCTTGCAGAGTTGTCCTGGCTTCCGCGTCGGGGCAGTCGGCGGGCCAATAGAGAATATCCCGGCCCCGGGTGATGGCCAGATGGCTGGAGGATTTGGCGGCAGCGGAGACGATGCCCTGAATGCGTTCATCGCTGAACATCAGGATATCGTAGCCCGCCAATCCGAACTGTTGGTCGACGATGGGGGATGCATAGAGCAGGTACGATATTCCTTCGATGGTGGCGGGGCCTGCGATCTGGACGGTTTGGGGGATGTGGTCGAAGGCATGGTCCCATGCCACGGGCAGCGCAATTCCGGCCGAATAGAGGCGCCGGCCCTGGGGATCGAAGCGGGTGATGCCGGCGATTTCCGGGTGAGCAGTCAGGCCATCGGCGAGCTTGTCCCGGCTGAAGGCCGCCAACGCCGCCCCATCGATCTCGCCCCGCAGATAACGAATCTGTTCTTTGCGAATGATGGTGCGGCTGGCCATCTGGCGGGCGATGTCGCGGTGGTTTTGCAGGACTTCGTGGAGGAGCTGGTGACCGCTGTTCAGGTAGAACCGGATTTCCTGGCCGTGGGCCTGGTGCAGTCGGTCGACCAGGGGGCGGAAACCGAAGAGATAAAAGCATAGCGCCAGCAGAACACAACTCAGGGCGATAACGGCGTAAACCTTGAAAATATCTTTTCTGTAACCCTTGACCATGGGCCCCCGTCATGTCACATGAAGCATTAACCGTATGTTCGGATGTGGAATTTCGCACCTCATTATGTCGTGAAAATCCGTACTAAATCTACCATTAATTGCAGGGGTTGCACCTCAGCCATTTACGCTCCAGCACCTGCGGTTCCGCACCTCGCAGCAGGTCAGGGCGCGGCCATGTCCGGCGCCGGTATCCAGGCCGATGCGATGCTCGGAAAAGGCGGGGGATTTCAAGGGAGTGTGACCGAATACCACGGTTTTGCCCCAATCGAAATCCGATTCCAGAAAATCTTCTCGAATCCAAAGCAGATCTTGATGATTCTGTTGTTCCGGGGACAAACCGGGGCGGAGGCCGGCATGGACAAAGATGAAGCCGTCGGTTTCGTACCACAGACGCAGGCTGTGAAAAAATTCGAGATGACGTGGCGGGATGTGGATCCGGTTGTCCCGATGGTATCCGGCCAGGGTGGTGGCGCCGCCGTTGAGGAGATAGAGCAGGGTTTCGCGGCCGGCCAGGTAGTCCAGCAACATGGCTTCATGGTTGCCTTTGAGAAAGACGGTTTGCGGGAACCGGTCCTGCAGCTCGAGCAGTTGGTCGATGACGCCGGGCGAATCGGGTCCGCGGTCGATGTAGTCGCCGAGGAAGACCGCCACATCCGCGGGTTGGAGGTCGACCTGCTTGAGCAGCTTTGCCAGCAATTCCGCTTGGCCATGGATATCGCCGACGGCCAGCAGCCTGCCTGATATGTGCGGGTCAGCACCGGGCATTGCCAAGATCCCTCGCCCTCGTCAGTGGAATTGCGCCGGATTGGCGGCGTGGGCCGTCCGGCGATTTTTACGGATCTTTGACTGCAGGCTGAAATTTTATCTTAAAAGGGGTAAGATGACAGCACGTGTTGATTTTACCACCGTTTTAAATTGGAAAGGTTTGAAGAATAATCCATGAAACAGATAGTCGTTCATCCGGGAAATGCCCACCGTGACGATTTCATGGCGGTATGTGTGCTGCTGGCAACCCACGACAATGTCAAGGTATTCAGACGCGATCCCGTGCCGGAGGATCTTGCGGATCGGGATACCTATGTGGTTGATGTCGGCATGGAATACGATCCCCTGCGACACAACTTCGACCATCACCAGGATTCGTCCCTGCCTTGCGCTTTTCATCTTATCATGCAACATCTCGGTTATCACGAGGATGCCATGCAGATGTTTCAGTGGTACCCTTTCATGAGCATGATGGATGTCAAGGGGCCGCATAAAGCCGCGGCTCATCTGGGGGTGGACAGCAGTGTTCTGTTTGCTTCTTCCTCGCCCATCGAAGGCCACATCCTGTCGCGATTTTCGCGGATGAGGGACCTGGGTCCGGAAAACCTGCTATACGTGCTCATGCAGGAATTGGGGCGCGAATTCATCGCCATGATCGGGCTCAAGGTCGCCAGACTGGAGCGATTGAAGAAGGAAGCCCGGGTCGTCCAGGTCAAGCATCTCAAGGCGGTAACCTGCCATATCGAGGAGCAACCCAAGATGTCCATGGAACTTTTTCTGCGCTCCCTGGACGATGAGCGCATCGCCATCTGCATCACACCCTCGGTCCGGGGTGAGGGCTGGGAGTTGCTGCGCCTGGGCGATCACAGCATGGTGGATTTTCGGTTGGTGGCCAACAGTCCGGAAATCCGCTTTGTGCATGCCAACGGTTTCGTGGCCACCACCCGGACGCGGATTCCTCAGGAGCAGGTGTTGCAATTGGCGGCCGGGGCGGTCATCGACGCTGAGTCCAGATCCTTCGGAATATGAAAATTGGCAGATGGTGGCGCCTCATGCCGGTGGCCGCTCTTGTCGGCGTTCTCTACTATCTCGTCCGCCAGGTCGATGTGCAGCCGCTGTTTTCCAACCTGCTGCGCTGGATTGATACTGCCGGTCTTTTTGGGGTTCTGCTTTTCGTTCTGGTTTATATCCTGGCTGCGGTGTTGATGTTGCCCGGGGTTATTCTGACCCTGGCGGCCGGATTTCTCTACGGCGTGATCCAAGGTACCGTAGTGGTGTCCGTTGCTTCCACCCTAGGTGCGGGCTGCGCTTTTCTCATCGGCCGGTACCTGGCCCGGGATTGGGTGAAGCGGCGCATGGCCGGGCGGGAGACCCTGCAGGCCATGGATGAGGCCGTCGGTCGGGAGGGTTGGAAGATCGTCTTGCTGACGCGCATGTCGCCGGCTTTTCCCTTCAACCTGATCAACTACGCCTACGGGCTGACCGGGGTTTCGTTTCCGAAATACTTTGGCGCTACCTGGCTGGGCATGCTTCCCGGTACGGTCCTGTTCGTCTATCTGGGATCCCTGGCCGGCGAACTGGCCGCCGTCGGCGTCACGCCAGCGCAGCGCAATCCTCTGGAGTGGCTGTATTACGGACTCGGCCTGCTGGCGACAATCACGGTTACCGTGCTGGTTACCCGCTTGGCCCGCAAGGCCTTGCGGGGACGGTTTTCACTTCCGGATCCGCATCAGGGGAAGGAAACATGAGATCGCCCGTCAACCTCGAGCCTTGGGACGATTTCAATCGGGACCTCGCGGGCCTGGTCCGTCCCCCGGATTGGCGTAATCCTCGACCCGCCGACCGCTACAACCTGGTGGTGATCGGTGCCGGTACCGCCGGCCTGGTCTGTGCCGCCGGTGCAGCGGCCCTCGGTGCCAGGGTGGCCTTGGTGGAACGCCATCTGCTGGGCGGTGATTGCCTGAATGCCGGTTGCGTGCCTTCCAAGGCGCTGCTCAGCGCGGCGCGCGTGGCGGCGGCGGTGCGGGATGCCCATCCCTTCGGGGTCCGGGTCGATGGATCGGTGCGGGTCGATTTTGCCGCCGTCATGGAGCGCATGCGGCGATTGCGGGCATCCATCGCGCCGCACGATTCGGCGCGGCGCTTCCAGGAAATGGGGGTCCATGTCTTTTTCGGCACCGCCCGGTTCGTGGACCGGCACACCGTGGCGGTCGGGGAGGAGCGGTTGCGCTTCAGCAAAGCGGTCATCGCCAGCGGCAGTCGGCCGGCGGTTCCCGCCATTTCCGGTCTGACGGAACTGGATTTTCTGACCAACGAAACCCTCTTTTCCCTGACGGAGCTGCCCCGTCGCCTGGCCATCATCGGCGCCGGCCCCATCGGCTGTGAAATGGCCCAGGCTTTTGCCCGCTTCGGCGCCGATGTGCTGCTGGTGGAGAACCGCCATGGTCTGCTGCCCCGCGAGGAACGCGAGGCGGCGCGCATCATCCAGGCCGCCCTGGAGCGCGATGGCGTGCGCCTGATGTGCTGCGGCAAGGACCTGCAGTTGTCCAGGGAGGCCGCGGGGATACGCCTGCAGGTGGCTTCCCACGACCATCCCTACGATGAATCGGCGGATTGCCTGCTGGTGGCGGCGGGCCGCCGCCCCAACCTTGAAGGCCTCGACCTCGACCGGGCGGACATCGCCTATTCCGACCAGGGAGTAGGGGTCAACGACTTCCTCCAGACCAGCAACCCCCGGGTCTATGCCGCCGGGGACGTCTGCTCGTCCTACCAGTTTACCCATGCCGCCGACTTCATGGCCCGCATTGTCCTGCGCAACGCCCTGTTTGCGGGTCGGGCCCGGGTCGGCGCCCTGACCATTCCCTGGTGCACCTATACGGATCCGGAAATTGCCCGGGTCGGCCTCTCGCCCCAGGAAGCCGCCGAGCGGGGGGTCGCCATCGACACTTTTACCCGCCCGCTGTCGGAAGTGGACCGGGCGGTTCTCGAGGCGCGCAGCGAGGGCCTGGTACGCATCCACGTCCGCCAGGGCAGCGATCGCATGGTCGGCGCCACGGTGGTGGCGGCCAACGCCGGCGACCTGATTGCTCAACTCAGCCAGGCCATGACCCATGGCCTGAGGCTGCGGCACCTGGCTGCCACCATTCATCCCTATCCGACCCAGGCGGAGGCCATCCGGCAGGCGGCGGACCTTTACAATCGGTCACGGCTGACGCCCATGGTCCGATTCCTATTAAGTCGATGGCTGGCGTGGCGTCGATGAACCCTCTGTTGATGATTTTTACCCGGCTGCCGGCGGCCGGCCGGACCAAGACCCGGCTTATTCCCGCCCTCGGCGCCGAGGGGGCGGCCGAGTTGCAACGGCAGATGACCCTGCACACGGTCCGATGTGCCAGGCGCGCGGCGCGGGATGGGGGACTGGACATGGAAATCCATCATGCCGGCGGCCAGGCCGAGGATTTCCGGAGGTGGCTCGGCCCCGATCTGAACTATCAATGCCAAATGGAAGGCGACCTGGGCCGGCGGATGGCCCAGGCCTTTGCCACGGCTTTCCAGGCCGGACGCCCGGCGGCGGTTCTCATCGGCTGCGATTGTCCGCAGCTGGACGAGAATCTTTTGGGGCGGGCCTTTCAGGAATTGGCGGAAAGACAGCTGGTCCTGGGTCCGGCCCTGGATGGCGGTTATTATCTCATCGGCCTGCGGCAAGACTGTCCGGAACTGTTTCAGGGCGTGGCCTGGGGCACGGACCGGGTTCGAGCCGAAACGCTCCGCATCGCCGACGGCAAGGGCCTGACCGTCAAGCTCATGGAACCGTTGTCGGATGTGGACCGGCCCGAGGATCTGCCGGTTTGGCGTGCGGTGCAGGCTGCCGGTCGGGCGCCCATGGCGGCAGCGGAGCTCATCAGCGTCATCATACCGACGCTGAACGAAGCACAGTGCCTCGGGGAGACCCTGGCCCGGGTGTGGGGCGAGCCGGGAGTCGAAATCATCGTGGCGGATGGCGGCAGCAGCGATGGGACCGGTGAACTGGCCGCTTCCCAGGGCGCCCGGGTGGTGGCTTCCAGGCCCGGTAGAGGGCGCCAGATGAATGCCGGAGCCCGCATCGCCCGGGGCGGGTTGCTGTTGTTTCTGCATGCCGATACCTTGTTGCCGACCGGTTATGTCGAAGCGATCCGAGGGGCCATGGGCCGTGGGAACGCCGTCGCCGGTGCTTTTCGGCTACGCCTGGATGTGCGCTCCGCAGGGCTGCGGCTGGTGGAATCGTTGACCAATCTGCGCTGTCGACTGTTCCAGGAACCTTACGGGGATCAGGCCCTGTTCCTGCGGGCGGCGACCTTTCGGGAGTTGGGCGGCTTTCCGGAAACGCCGATTTTGGAGGATGTGATGCTGGTGCGGCGCCTGAAACGCCGCGGCCGCATCCTGTTGTCGCCCCTGCCGGCATTGACCTCGGCGCGCCGCTGGCAGCGCTTGGGAATCGTCAAAACCACCCTGCTGCACCGCGCGGTAATGCTGGCCCATGCCTGCGGGATAGGACCGGAAATCATTGTTGCCTGGCTGCGTCGCGCCGGATATTATGGCGGCCGTCGCGAGGGCCGTTCTTCGAAGAGATCCGGCGCGCCTTCGGAATCCAAATCCACTCAATAAAAAAATGAGGAACCATGGTCACGGCGTTGCTGGGGGTGTTGCTGGGCTTGGCGTTGCTGGTATGGAGCGCCGATCGGTTTGTGGAAGGCTCGGCGGCAACAGCGCGCCATTTCGGCATGCCGCCGCTGCTCATCGGCATGGTCATCGTGGGCTTCGGCACCTCCATGCCGGAGATGGTGGTTTCGGTTTTTGCCGCCGCTCAGGGTACCACGGGTATCGCCTTGGGCAATGCCTACGGCTCCAATATCACCAACATCGCCCTGATTCTCGGCTTGACGGCTCTTATCAGCCCCATTGCCGTGCACTCCCGGGTGTTGCGTAAGGAATTGCCGGTCTTGACCCTGGTGACGGCCTTGGCGGCCTGGCAGCTTCGCGACGGCTGGTTGAGCCGCCTCGATGCCTTGCTGCTGTTGGTGGTGTTTTCCGGGTTGATGGCCTGGACCATCCGCGAGGGGCTTCAGCAGCGTGCCGACAAGCTTGGCCAGGAAATGGAGGAGGCCCTGGAAGCCCGCTCCATGCCTATCGGGCGTGCCTTGTGCTGGACCGGGCTGGGGTTGGTGCTGCTGATCATCAGTTCCCGCATCCTGGTTTGGGGCGCCGTGGCCATCGCCCATGGCTTCGGGGTCAGCGATCTGATCATCGGCCTGACGGTTGTGGCCGTCGGAACGTCCTTGCCGGAGTTGGCCTCATCGGTGCTGGCGGTGCGTAAAAACGAGCACGACATCGCCCTGGGTAACATCCTCGGTTCCAATCTGTTCAATACTCTGGCGGTGGTCGGCGTGGCCGGGATGGTCAGACCCATGGCGGCGGCAAGGGAAATCCTGCTCCGCGACATGATGGTCATGGGGGGGCTGACCCTGGCCCTGTTTCTCATCGGCTACGGATTTCGCGGCCCGGGCCGCATCAATCGTCTCGAAGGCGGGATTCTGCTGGCGTGTTTTGCCGGCTATACGGGCTATCTGGTAACCCATGCCTTTGGGTGACTACTCAGCAACCGTGGAGAAAGGGTTGCGCGTTCTTCATGCCGAGGGTGTCTGGCGCCCGGATGGCGCCAGTCAAGACCCAGGGATGGGTTCATGCGGCCCTCGGCGTGAGGGGCGCGAGACCCTCCGTTATGAACGGTTCGCCGTTGCATGAATGAAAATCTTCGACATCCGGGCATCATTCCATTAACATGGACGGATATTTTTCTCCGTCGAAAGCTCTGATTTCCGTGGATTCCCCTAAGCCTTTCCCCTGGAAAGCCCTGGCCGAACTGGTCAAGGTCTTCTTTCATATCGGCCTGTTTTCCATCGGCGGCGGGTACGTCATGCTGCCGCTGATGGAACGGGAACTGGTGCAGGTCCGGCGCTGGCTGACGGCGCGGGAGATGGCCAATTACTACGCCATCGGTCAGGCGACCCCCGGCGTCATCGCCATCAACACCGCGACCTTTGTCGGTTATCGGCAGGCGGGGGTGGTGGGCGGAATCTTCGCCACCCTGGGCATGGTGCTGCCGTCCCTGATCTGCATTGTGGCGATTGCCGGGCTGTTTCAGCAATTTGAACACCTGCTCTGGGTGCAGCAGGCATTTCGCGGTATCCGGGTGACGGTGGCGGTGCTGCTGGTGGTGACGCTGGGGCGCATGATCCGGGCCCTGCACCCGACGGTGGGTCGCATGCTGCTGGTGGCGGTCAGCTTTGTCGCCATCGCGGTTCTGCACTGGTCGCCCATCTGGATTGTCCTGGCGGCGCTATGCCTCGGCCTGTTCCTGGCCTGGTATCGGGAGGGGGCGGCGTGATTTATCTGCAATTGTTCGTCGTCTTTTTTCGGGTCGGACTGTTTTCCATCGGCGGCGGTCTGGCGGCCATGCCCCTGCTGCAGGTCGAACTGTCCCGGGCCGGTTGGGTCGGCCACCAGGAATTCATCGACATGCTGGCCGTGTCCCAGGCGACGCCGGGGTCCATCGGCATCAACATGGCCACCTACGCCGGCTACAAGACCGCATCCGTGGGGGGCGCCGTGGTCGCCACCGCCGGCATGGTGGCGCCGTCCCTGATCATCATTCTGCTCATTGCCCGTTTTCTCAAGCATTATCAGCATATGTCCGGAGTTCGGCACGCCCTCGGCGTGCTGCGGGCGGTGAGTGCCGGGATGATTGCCGCCGTAACCTGGTTTATTCTGGCGGAAGCGCTGGGGGGCAGTGGGTCGGCCGTCCTGCCGCTGCCGGTCGATGTAAAAGCCATTGGAATGTTTATGGTTTTTCTGGCAGCCTACTGGAAGACCAACGGCAATCCGGTATTGTTTATCCTTGCCGGGGGATTGGCGGGTATGGCGGTGTTTTGACGGCCAGGCAAAGGCGGGCCACCGATAAAGTTTGATCGGCGGCCCGCCTTTTTTATCCGGTCAGGTTTCACACAGCTCTGAGCAGGTAATCGGGCACGCTGCCGAATGCCAAATCGCCCAAGGGGAGCTGCTGGATGATGGCTGCAGCGTAAAGACCGGCCTGACTGATGTCGCCCCACAGGATGGCCGCCTTGAGGACGCCATTCGAGTCCGTGTAGCAGACCTTGCTGCACAGACGGTTGCGGCTGTCCGTATGTTCGCAAAGCTCCTTGCGCCAGGCGGGATCCGGTTCGAAGACGGGCCCCAAAGACACCAGGGGTGTACCGCACAGTACCGCCGAGGTTTTCAGTCCGGTATGAGCCTCGAGGGTCGTGCTGCCGCCGCTCATGTTGAGGCCGGCCACCCGACCCTGGCGGCGTGCCGCCGGCCAGATGGCACTGGGCATGACCCGGCCCATGGTGCTGTCGCAGCTTTCGGTGACATCTCCGGCGGCGAAGATATCCGGTACACTGGTGCGACCACCGGCATCGACCACGATGCCGCGGCGGCCGATGGTCCCCAGACCGGCGAACAGGTCGGTATTGGCCCGTACCCCGGCGGCGCAGACCACCAGATCGGCGGGCAGGGCGCGTCCCGATTTGAGGACCACCGCCCGGGGTTGGCCGGCCCTGTCCCGCTCCACGGCGGCCACGGAATCCCGGCAGAACATGGCCATGCCGTGGTCGGACATCACATCGCGCAGACGCGCGCCGATGGTCATCTCCAGTTGCAGGGGCAGGGGGTGAGGTGCCATTTCCACCATGCTTACCGAGGGATGGCCGCCGGCCGCCAGGGTTTCCGCCAACTCGCAACCGACCAACCCGGCGCCGATGATCACCACATGGCGACTCTTACCCACCCGCTGCAAAATTCCCTGAGCATCTTCCAGATTGCGCAAGCCGAACACCCCGGAGCCCCGAACTCCTTCAATGGGCGGCGTCAGGCTGCCGGCGCCGGTAGCCAGCAGCAGGCGGTCGTAGGGCAGGCTATCACCGTTGCGGCAGCTTACTTCCTTGCGCAACGGGTCGATGGCCACAACGTCCCAGCCCAGGCGAACCTCCACGCCATGGCGCTGTGCCCAATCTTCGGGCACGAAGCTGGTCTTGGCCGCAGGACGTACCCCGCCGGCCACCAGGTGCAGCTGACAGCGGGAGTAAAATGTGGCATCCCGGGTCAGGATGGTGATCTCCGCATGCGGCTGATTGGCGCGGATTGCTTCCGCCGCCGCCGTGCCGGCGGCGCTGTTGCCGATTATCAGGTGTCTCATCCGCAGGCCTCCCGTGGTTGGGGCGGGTTGACATAGACCACGCCATCGTCCTGTCCGGCCTCTTCACCCAGGGTCAGACAGGCGGTGGGACAGGTTTCGACGCAGGCCGGAAAGGTCCGGTCACTGCAGCCGTCGCATTTGACCATCACGCGGTCGCCGGCCGTAGCGGGGCGGGCGGCGCCGAAGGGGCAACTCATCACGCACATGAAACAGCCGACGCAGGTTTCCGCATCGCAGACGACAAAGTCCTGCTCGTTGCGGCTCAGGGCGCCGCTCATGCAAGCCTGCAGGCACTGCGCCTCCCGGCAATGGCGGCAATGTTCCGGGAACAGCCGGCCGCCGGAAGTAAGCTCGATTTTGCAGCGGGCGCGGACTGCCGCCATGCCACCCTCCCGGTAAGCCTGGTGGAGGTTTTCGTCCGGGCTGTGAACCACCATGCAGGCCAGTTCGCAGTTCTTGCAGCCGACGCATTTTTCGCAGTCGATGATCTTCCGTTTCATGCCGCCACCCCCAAGGCCTGCAGTTTGTCGCGGATAATCCCTTCCATCAGCTCCGCCGTTTTTACCGGATCGGCTTCGATGAACAACCGGCCGCCGGTCAGGTTGGGCAAATCCTCGGTGAGGACCTTGGTGATCAGCGGCGAGCCGGTTACCGGCGGCGCCTGGGCCAGGTGCAGGGTCAGCCCCAGAGCCAGGCCGAAACAACCGTCCGCCAGAGCCTGTTCCTCCAGCCACTGGGGCGCGCTGATCACCACCGGCAGCTGCGGCAGGGAGACCCCCATGGTTTCGGCCAGGGCCTTGGCCACCATCTCGATGCGACCGATACTCAGGCAGGGGCCGAAATTGAGCACCGGGGGAATGCCCAGAGCTTCGCAGACCCCTTTCAGGCCGGGGCCGGCCCAGTCCTTGGCCGCCGGGGAGCAGAACCCGCAGTTGGCCAGACCGCCGGTGGTGCAGCCGGCGGAGAGTACCAGGATGTCGCGCTGGATCAGCTCGCGGGTCAGGTTGACGGTCATTACGTCGTGACCGCCTTCGGCCAGATTGGAACAGCCCAGGACCGCCGCCACGCCTTTGATGCGGCCGCCGGCCACCAGGTCGACCAGGGGCTGCAGGGAGCCGCCGAGGAATTGGACCAGGGACTTTTCGCTGACGCCGGTGACCACGTCCTGGTGGCCGTGCCGGGGCAGGTCGATCCGGATCTTTTCGGACCCCGGAGCACGGCGCTGCCGGTACTGATCGGCGGCCATCCGCGTCAGTTTTTGCGCCAGTTCCCGCTCCTGCCCCGGGATGTCCGCCAGCAGTTCCGAACTGGTCAGCTTGGCGACATCATCCAGGCACACCAGTTTGATCTGCTTGGCTTCGGCGATGGGTTCGATGCCCGACAGGGTGCAGTTGAATTCGCTGATGACCATGTCGACGGCGCCGGTGGCGAGCAGGGCTTCCTGGGTGAAGTTGTTGCCGGCCTGGCCGGAGAAAATTTCCGTGCCGCTGGCCCCGGCCCGCAATTGCATGTCCTGACCGACGCAGGTCATGCCGACGATGCGCACCCCTTTGGCGCCGGCCGCCCGGCCCACATCCTGCCCGGCAGCCGTTTCCAGATAGGCGATGAGGCCGGCGAAAACCGAATGGCTGTGGCCGCTGACGGCGATATTGACGTAATCGGGATCGGCGACGGAGAAACCGGTGGCTGCGATGCGGATTTCCGGCTCGCCCATGATGACGTCGTTCATGAGGTTGGTCATGGTCAGGCCGTACAGGCCGGTGGAGATGCCGAGGTTGAGACAGTGCAGCAGTTGGTCGATGGGGTCGGTATTGAGGTTGGTGCTGGTCTTGACCAGAGCGTCGAATACCTCGGCCTTGGCGCCACCCGGGAAGATGCCGAGCCGGTTCCAGGTGTCGAGGCGCTCCTGGGGCACCAGGAATTGTACCAGTTCCATCTTTTCATGACGCGGTTTGTAGAGGTCGGCCAATACTCCATCGGCGACCAACCTGGCCTTTTCCTCGGTGGTGTTGGCTTCGATACCGAGCATGGCGGCCAGTTGATCCAGGGACTGTTTGGAACGGATGGGCACAGGTGAGATGCCTTCGCCGATGGCCTTCAGGCGGCGCGCGGTTGCTTCGCAGACGTGCAGGTAGCAGCCGGCACCGGCGGTGACCATGCGGAGAAAGTTGCGGGCGACAATGCCGTCGGCGGTGGCGCCGCACACCCCCTTGGGGGAGTCGGGCGTGATGCGGCAGGGACCGTTGGAACACAGGCGGCAACAGACCCCCAATTGAGCGAAACCGCACTTGACCTGTTGCTCGGCAAAGCGATCGAAGGCGGTATTGATATCGGTTCGGCTTTCCAGGTAGTGGGACAGACAGGTGTCGGCGGACTTGCAGTGTGGCATGGTTTCCCTCCGGTTGCTTGAGTGATGGGCTTTACAGTCAATTATGACCAAATCAGTAATGATAACGAAATTGGTAATATATTAGGGCTCGCTTGTCAACCGGATTTTTTGACTTGAGGCAAATTTTTTCCAAGGGAGTAAAGGGGAGGGCGCGTCCATGGGCGAAATGAGGATTTTTCGTGCGGAGTGCTTCGGCAGATGTATACTGCAAGGCAAGGAGGTGTCCGTTGCGGGCTAAAAAAACGGATGGAAAGCTTGGTTTTCAAAACACCGGAGAAACAGCACTGGCGTGAAATTGCCCGTTTGATAGCAGATTCCATACCCAATTCAATAGTTTCTCACCTGGGAGTTCCCTTCGCTGCGTTGTACTACGAGCATATCGCAAAAAAACCTTTGTCCTGTTGCTATGCAGTCTTTGATGCGATGAATAATTTGGCTGGCGTATCCATCGCCACGCTTGACCGAACCCAATCAAGAAAACTAACTTTAATTCTGAAGGTTAAATTGTTTTGTGCAGCGAATGTAAGAATTCTGTCCCTAAAAACAATTCATTGGATACTGAGTGGATTTTTCAACATCGATGAAACGAACAACAATGAAAAGGACTTTCCAAAAGCGGAACTGATGGTGATTGCGATTGCTCCCCAATATCGTGGGCAGCACTTAAGCAGGAGGTTTCTTGAAAAAATTGAAAAATTTTTCAAGGAAAACAATGTCAATAATACCTATCTCATTCTTACCGAATACTCCAACCTAAAAGCCAATCGCTTATATGGAAGGATTGGCGCCAAGTTCATCAAAACCAACACCTACCATGGCAAAAAAATCAACGAATGGCATAAATCATTGGCTTGAACGGACTTTGTTTTCGACTATATTTTCAGTTAAACACTCGCGGCAACGGCAATCGTTCCATTTCGTGCAATCGCAGGCCGAAAGTCTGTCCGCCGATAATGGCCGTCGTCTTGACCGTCGCCCGGATGGCAATGAAATCATGGATGGCCGGGAGGGTCTGCTCGGTGACTACGGCAATTTCCCCACTGTTGTCCCGTACGGTGAAGGTCTTGATCTCCAGCAAGGGCAATTTGCTGATATCCGTGACCGTGCCCTTGATCTTTACCTCCGAGCCTTCGAAACGACCGGGGCTTTGGTGGATGTCTCCGATGGCCGTATAACCGAAGGGGAGGTAATCGCAAGCCGTCAGGAAGAAGAGGATTGCAGTCATCAAACCGGTCCATTTTGCAGGTTGCATGGGGATGTTTTCTCCTTGAATGGGTTCTGTTTTCACTCGAAGCGGAAGACACCGTCACGTTGACAAGGTTCAATCCTGGGTTAGGCTATGAAAATTGCCAACCTGGAAACGCTTTCGAAAAGGGGATTGCTCATGGATATGTTAAAAGTATACCAGTATGCATTGCAGCGGGAGTATGAGGGGAAACGCTTTTTTGAGGAGAACGCCGGACGATTGAGCCATGCCGCAGCCGTTGGTGCGTTCAAGAACCTGGCCAAGGAGGAGCAGAAGCATATCGATTTCATTCAGAATCAGATCGAACAGATCAAGCAGGGCATCCCGCCCAGCCTGGCCCTGGGCAAGGATCTGGAAAACGAAGGATTTTTCTCCCAGCGGGCGGCCACCGAAGCGCTGGACAGCACGGTGCTCGAGTCCATGGTGCCGGACCTGCCCGTATTGCGCATGGCCTATCTCATCGAACGGGATTTTGCCGAGTTTTACGAGAAAGCCGCCGACCGGGCCGAGGGAGAAGCTAAAGAGGCCCTGAAGATGCTGGCCAACTGGGAGCGCAGTCACGAAAGCCTGTTCAGGCAATATCATGACAAAGCTTTCGAGGAATACGCCGGGATGCCTTGGGGCGGCTGACCGCCAATTGATGATTGGCCATGGAGAAGGGGTTTGAGTTCACACTCAAACCCCTTCGCTTTTCCTGCCAACCCATGGCCCTGCGCACCGTAAATACCTTGCCATCCGGACCGTCATTCGCCGCTCTGGCCGGATTTTCTTCCGCTGCCCACGCCGCGTTTGCTGGCGCGGATGAAATCGACCAGCAGGCGCACATCGTCGTCGGCATCGGCACGGGTTTCCAGTTCCTGCAGAGCCGCTTCCAGGCGCAGACCGGACAGAAAGAGGGTTTTGAAGGCGTTTTTGATGGCGCGGATGCGTTGCGGATCGTAGCCGTTGCGGCGCAGGCCGACGACATTGACGGCCCGCAGACAACTCATGCGGTCGTTGACGCAGAAGGGAGGAACGTCCTTGGTGGCCGAGGACCCGCCGCGCATCATGGCCAGGGTACCGATACGCACAAACTGGTGAATCTGGCAGTTGCCGGAAATGATGGCGCGATCGTCGACATCGACATGACCGGCCAGCAGGCAGCCGTTGACCAGAATGACATGGTTGCCGATGCGGCAGTTGTGGGCGACATGGCTGTTGACCATGAAATAGTTGCCATGACCGATGACCGTCGAGGTGCCTTCGCGGTTGCCGCGGTGGATGGTCACGCCTTCGCGGATGATGTTGCCGTCGCCGATGACGGTAAAGGCTTGTTCGCCGTGATAGCCGACATCCTGGGGGTCCTGGCCGACCACCGCGTAGGGATAGACCGTGTTGCCGCTGCCGAGGGTCGTCCAACGGCCGATATGGGCACCATGCATGATACGGGTGCCGTCGCCGATGGTGACCTCGGCATCGATGAAGACATTGGGTCCGATTTCGACCTGATCGGCCAGAATCGCCGAGGGATCGACAAAAGCTGATGGGTGGATACGAGGCATGCCTGAACCGTTATGGGCTGGGGTGGATGACAGAACCGGGCCATGGGACCGACCTTCGGCCTTGAGGCAGCCCCTATCATGCCCCAGCAATTTACGGCGTTCAAGGATTTTCCGCGGCTCGGCAGCGGTTGCATTGAAAGGGGGGCCAGACCTGATAAGCTGGAGGGCAGAGGAGGTGAGGCATGGAAATTCTGCATAATTTCATTGGTGGTCAATGGCTGCCGCCGGGTAGCGGCGATTACGGCGAAAGTGTCAATCCGGCCCGCTCCACCGAGGTGGTGGCGCGTTATCCTCTTTCGGATCGGAATGATGTCAACCGGGCGGTGGCCGCCGCGGCGGAGAGCTTTCCGCGCTGGCGGCGCATGCCGGCACCGCGCCGGGCGGAGGTGCTGTTCCGGGCGGCGGAAATCCTGAGCCGGAAAAAGCCGGAATTGGGACGTCTGGTCACCCTGGAAATGGGCAAGGTCCTGGCTGAAGGCTTGGGGGATGTCCAGGAAGCCATCGACATGGCTTATTTCATGGCCGGTGAAGGACGACGCCTGATCGGCGAAACGGTGCCCTGTGAACTGCCCGACAAGGACGGCAAGTCCATCCGGGTTCCCCATGGGGTGGCCGCCTTGATCACGCCCTGGAACTTTCCCGTCGCCATTCCTTCGTGGAAGGTGTTCGCGGCTCTGATCTGCGGCAATACGGCGGTGCTGAAACCGTCCTCGGATTCGCCCCGGTGCGCCGTGGAATTTGTCCGGATTCTCGAAGCAGCCGGTTTGCCTCCGGGAGTGCTGAACCTGGTCATGGGACGGGGCGAGTTGGCCGGCGACGCTTTGGCGGTTCATCCCAACGTGGCGCTGGTGTCCTTTACCGGTTCCTGCGCCGTGGGTGGGGAACTGGAAGCCAAGCTGGCCCCGTTGCACCGGCCCCTGGCCCAGGAAATGGGCGGCAAGAACGCCATTTTGATCATGGAAGATGCCGACCTGGAGCTGGCCCTGCATGGTGTGCTGTGGGGTGGTTTCGGCACCACCGGACAACGCTGTACGGCCGCCAGTCGGGTCATCGTTCATGAAGCGGTGCATGACCGCTTCCTGCAGATGCTGGTGAAGGCGGCCCGGGCTTTGCGCCTCGGTGATGGCTTGCAGTCGGACACCCAGGTCGGACCGCTGATCAACCAGCGGGCCCTGAACAAGGCCTTGAACTATGTCCGCATCGGGCAGGAGGAGGGGGCCAAGCTCCAATGCGGCGGCGGGCGCGCCGGCGGCGGCGAGTTGGCCTTGGGTAATTTCATGGAACCGACGGTTTTTTCCGAGGTCAAACCGTCCATGCGTATCGCCCAGGAGGAGATTTTCGGCCCCCTGGTGGCGGTCATGCGGTGCTCATCCTTCGAAGCCGGGGTAGACATGGTCAACAGTACCCGCTACGGCTTGTCTTCCGCCATCTATACCCGCGACGTCAATCGCGCCGCCCGGGCCGAACAGGAATTGGAATCGGGTCTGGTCTATGTCAACGCCAGTACCATCGGTGCTGAAATACAGTTGCCCTTCGGCGGTTTCAGGTATTCCGGTTCGGGGCATCCCGAGGCCGGCGGTCGCATGGGTGCCATCGATTTCTTTTCCCGGATCAAGGTGGTTTATCGGGACTTCAGCGGGCGTTTGCAGCGCGCCCAAATCGATATCGAATGAGTTCGCCCGATGCAGGCGGACGTCCCGGCGGCGCCCGGCGCCTGGTCATTGCCGGTGCCGGCGGCCGCGATTTTCACAACTTCAACGTGCTTTATCGGCACTGTGCCGAAGTCGAGGTGGTGGCCTTCACGGCCGCACAGATTCCTTTCCAGTCCCGGCGGCGCTATCCCGCCTCCCTGGCCGGAGCCCGTTATCCGGAGGGCATCCCGATTCTCGGCGAAGAAGAACTGGCCCGGTTAATCGCCGACCAGGCGGTTGATGAGGTGGTGTTTTCCTACAGCGATGTGCCTCACCAGCAACTCATGGAAAAAGCCTCGGCGGTTCTGGCGGCCGGTGCCGATTTTCGTCTCATTGCCCCGCGGCATACTCAATTGAAAGCCCGCCGACCGGTGGTGGCAGTCTGCGCCGTGCGCACCGGTTGCGGGAAAAGCCCACTGTCCCGCTACCTGTGTCGGGTATTGCAGGACGCTGCCTATCGACCGGTGGTGGTGCGTCACCCCATGGCCTACGGGGAACTGGAGGGTAAGGGCGTCCAGGTGTTCCGGGCGTTGACCGATCTCGACCGATGGGATGCGACCATCGAGGAACGGGAGGAATTCGAACCGCTGATCCGGTTGCGGGTCCCGGTTCTGGCCGGCGTGGATTACCAGGCCGTGCTGGAGCAAGCGGAACGACTGGGGGATGTGCTGATCTGGGACGGCGGCAACAACGACGCGGCTTTTTTCCATCCTGATCTGCAGATTGTACTGGCTGACCCCTTGCGTCCCGGCGACGAGCGAAGCTATTATCCGGGCCTGGTCAACCTGATGCTGGCCGATGTGGTGGTGCTGGCCAAGTCCGGTGGTGCCGACCGGGCCGCCATCGATGTGGTGCAGCGCCATGTTCGCCGGTTTCGACCGGGCTGTGTCACCCTGCGAGGAGACCTGGACGTTGCGGTTGGGGAGGCTGCGTCCATTGCCGGACGGCGGGTGTTGGTGGTGGAGGATGGCCCGAGCCTGTCCCACGGTGGCATGGCCTACGGCGCCGGGGTGGTGGCGGCACGGCGCTTCGGTGCCGCGGAACTGGTGGATCCGCGGCCCTTTGCCGTCGGCAGTCTGCGTCGCGTGTTTGAGGATTATCCCCATCTCGGGCCGGTCTTGCCGGCCATGGGTTACAGCCGGGAACAACTGCTGGATTTGGCAGCGACCCTGGAGGCGGTGCCCTGCGATCTGATTCTGTGCGCCACGCCTGTCGATCTGCGCCGCTTGCTGTCCTTGGCCAAGCCTCTGCACATGGTTCACTATGAATTTGTCGAACTGGATGGAGACGCCTTGGCCCGCGCAGTGCTGGACCGGGTTGGGCGGTCTGGCGAAAAGGCCCCGCCTTTTGCCGCGCGTTGAGCCGAGATACAGGAGACAACGCAATCCGGCCATCCGAATTTAACCACGAATCCTCTTTCAAAGGTGTGTGCATGCTGGTTCTCAACGATGAAATCAATGCCTTGCGGCAGGCTGCACAATTGCTGTGCATTGCCGCCCGGACCGCGCCGAAAGGCCGGGGCCGGGATCTGCTGACCACCGCCATTGTCACGGGGGCCGAGAAGGTAGAACTCGCGGCCCGCATGCGCTTCATCGCCGATCGGGATGAGGTGGCCTTTTTCCGCCGTGATGCGGGCAATGTGGATGAGGCCGAAGTGCTGGTCCTGTTCGGCACCCGTTCGGCTCCCATGGGCTTGCCGAACTGCGGATATTGCGGTTTTGCCGATTGCATGGCCCTGCAGCAGGCCGGCGGGATCTGCGCCTTCAACAGCGGCGATCTGGGTATTGCCCTGGGGTCCGCGGTCAGTCGGGCCGCGGATTTGCGCATCGACAATCGCATTCTTTATTCCGCCGGCAAAGCCGCCATCGAGTTGGGCCTGCTGGGGGCGGATATTGTTCAGGCCTATGGTCTGCCCCTCTCGGCGACGGGGAAGAACCCCTTTTTTGATCGTAAGTAACTGAAGGCTGAAGGCGGAAGGCGGAAGGCGGAAGGCGGAAGGCTGAAGGCTGAAGGCTGAAGGCTGAAGGCTGAAGGCTGAAGGCTGAAGGTGGAAGGTGGAAGGTGGAAGGTGGAAGGTGGAAGGTGGAAGGTGGAAGGTGGAAGGTGGAAGGTGGAAGGTGGAAGGTGGAAGGTGGAAGGTGGAAGGTGGGCAGGGACCTGCGATGTGTGCAAATGTTATGCATATTGCCTGGCGAATTGCCTAATAATTAATCTCTTTGTGTATGGATAGATTTGTGGTGGCAATCAAATAGCTCTTGTGTGAAATAAAATCATCAATTATTTCAATTGCTTCCGTTTTAAAAACGGAAAAATTCAAAGTTGGCAAGAAGCTTGCTTTTGTTTGTTGCCGTAAACAGCCGGGCGCCCGTCAGGAGTGGCAGGATGCCGCTTTTGCAGGCCTCAATGATGTGACGGCAAAACCCCGGGTGCGCATGTACCGTTTACAGGAGGCTGATTCAATGCGAAAAATCGAAGCGATTATAAAGCCGTTCAAGCTGGATGAAGTCAAGGAAGCTTTGAATGAAATCGGAGTTCAGGGTCTGACCGTATCCGAGGTCAAGGGTTTCGGACGTCAGAAGGGCCATACGGAACTGTACCGTGGCGCCGAATATGTGGTGGATTTTATCCCCAAGATTAAAATCGAGATTATTGCCGGTGACGATATGGTCGCCAAGATCATCGAAACCATCGCCGAGGCGGCGCGTACCGGTCGCATCGGGGACGGCAAGATTTTCGTCATGCCGGTAGAGGAAGTCATTCGCATCCGCACGGGCGAAAGCGGGGAGGAAGCCCTCTAGAGCCGGCGGAAACGTCATCGACACAATTCGAACGCCCCTAATCAAGCCGGGGAAACTTTCAGCGAGGAGCAGAAGTCATGACACCAAAACAGGTAATGGAGTTTGTCAAAGAGAAGAACATCCAGATGGTGGACTACAAGTTTCTGGATTTCATCGGCGTTTGGCAGCATGTGACTGTACCCGTCTGCGAACTGAGCGAGGACACCTTTGAAGACGGTCTGGGCTTCGATGGATCTTCGATTCGCGGTTGGCAGCCGATTCACAACAGCGACATGGCCATCGTTCCGGATCCGGCCACGGCCAAACTCGATCCTTTCATCAAGGTTCCGACCCTGAGCCTGATCTGCAACATCTTTGACCCCATCACCAAAGAAGGTTATACCCGCGATCCGCGCTTCATCGCCCAGAAAGCCGAAGCCTACCTGAAGTCCACCGGTATCGGCGATACCGTTTTCTTTGGCCCGGAACCGGAATTCTTCATCTTCGACGACGTGCGTTTCGATTCCAGCTGCAACCAGTCCTTCTACAGCGTCGACTCCAGCGAAGGTATCTGGAACTCCGGCCGTGAAGAGTTCCCCAACCTGGGCTACAAGCCGCGCCACAAGGAAGGCTACTTCCCCTGCGCGCCGACGGACTCCCTGGTCGATCTGCGCAATGAAATGGTCCAGGTCTGCCAGAGCGTCGGCATGCACATCGAAGCGGCCCACCACGAAGTGGCCACCGGCGGCCAGTGCGAAATCGACTTCAAATTCGACTCCCTGGTCAACACCGGCGACACCCTGCAGTGGTTCAAGTACATCATCAAGAACGTGGCGGTACGCAACGGCAAGACCGTCACCTTCATGCCCAAGCCCCTGTTCGGCGACAACGGCAGCGGTATGCACTGCCATGTCTCCATCTGGAAGGACGGCGCCAACACCTTCGCCGGTGACGGCTATGCCGGACTGTCCAAGACCGCCATGTACTTCATCGGCGGCATCATGAAGCATGCCAAGGCCCTGTGCGCCTTCACGAATCCCAGCACCAACTCCTACAAGCGCCTGGTGCCGGGCTACGAAGCGCCGGTCAACCTGGCCTACTCCAGCCGCAACCGCTCGGCGGCCCTGCGTATTCCCCAGGCTTCAAGCCCGAAAGGGAAGCGGGTTGAGTACCGTACTCCCGACCCGTCCAGCAACGGCTACCTGTGCATGTCCGCCATCCTCATGGCCGGTCTCGACGGCATCGAGAACAAGATCGATCCGGGTCAGCCTCTGGACAAGGATATCTACGGTCTGCCGCCGGAAGAACTGGCGACCATTCCGAGCGTCGCCGGGAGCCTGGAAGAAGCCCTCGCTTGCCTCAAGGAAGACCACGCCTTCCTGCTCAAGGGCGATGTGTTCACGGAAGACGTCATCGACAAGTGGATTCGCTACAAAACCGAATCCGAGGTCGATCCGGTCCGCATGCGTCCGGTGCCTCTGGAATTCGCTCTCTACTACGACTGCTAAGCGCCTCGAAAAAAACGGCCCCCGGATTCCCGGGGGCCGTTTTCGGTAGAATTCGGCTTATCAACGATTCCATATTGGCCTTCAGCCTTCAGCCTTCAGCCTTCAGCCTTCAGCCTTCAGCCTGATTTTCATCCCACTTCATTATACGGTCGGACTCGGAACCGGACGCCGAGTTCCTCTTCGGCGATGCGCCGGCAGGCCTCGATGTCCACCTCCGGCATGGCCACCACGCTGGCGGTTACCGAAGGGATATACTGCCTGGCCTCCCGGATGAAATCCTTGACCGCCTGATAGCCGGCCTCGCCGAATCGGGATTGACAAAGTTTCTGGTACAGGACGGCATCCGGGGCATTGAGGGAAACGGAGACGGCATCCACCAGACCGGCCAGTTCCGGCAGGATGTTCCGGCCGTAAACCAGGTTGGCCAGTCCGTCCGTGTTGACGCGAACCTTGACTCCCTGTGTCTGCAACCAGGCCGCGACCTCCTTGACGGTGTCCAGGCGCAGCAGCGATTCGCCGTAGCCGCAAAAGACCACCTCTTCGTACTGGTCGGGCCGTTCGCCGACGGCGCGTTTGATCTCGGCCGCCGAGGGCTCGCGATCGAGTTGCAGGAGATGGCCCTTGACGGCAAAATCCCTGAATTTGGCGCAAAAGACGCAGGTGTTGCTGCACCGGTTGGTGATGTTCAGATACAGGGCATCGCGGATTCGGTAGGCGATCTTGGTGCTCATGTCGGGGGCCCCGAAGCCGAACAGACGAAAAGTGTTGAGCAGGGTGATGCGCGAAATATCGCCCAGAGTCAGGCCCTTGAGGGCCGCCAGAGCTTCGGCGGTGGGGCGCATCAGGGCCGGTTCGTTGCGCCGCCCGCGATGTTCCTGCGGCGCCAGGTAAGGGCAGTCCGTTTCCAGCAGCAGGCGTTCCGTGGGAACCGCTTTCGCCACCTCCCGCAGCACCTCGTTGCGAGGATAGGTCAGGGTCCCGCTGAAGGAAAGGTAAAAGCCCAGTTCAAGACATTCCCGGGCCATGGCCAGATCGCCGCTGAAGCAATGCAGCACGCCGCCGACCTGGTCGGCACCTTCTTCTCGCAGCACGTCCAGAATCTCCTGATGGGCATCCCGGTCATGAATGATCAGGGGGAGTCGCAATTGCCGGGCGAGGCGGATCTGGGCCCGAAAGGCTTCCATCTGCACCGGCCTGGGGCAGCGATCCCGGTAAAAATCCAGGCCTGTTTCGCCGATGGCGACGACCTTGGAATTGGAGCGGGCCATTTCGGCCAGTTCGGCGAGGCTGCCGGGATTGACCTGGGCCGCGTCGTGAGGATGGATGCCGACGGACGCATACACGCCGTCGTGGGCCGTGGCCAGGGCCGCGCCGGCGCGGGAACTGGCCAAGTCGCAACCAACGGTGAGCATGGCAGTGATGCTCTGCTGTTTGGCGCGCGCCAGGACCTCGGCCAGATCATTGCGGAACTGGCCGCTGTCGAGGTGCGCATGGGTATCGATCAAGGGCGGCAGGGTTTCGGACATGTCAGGGAACTCGCAGTTGACAGCCCCTCTCCCGTCTCGGGAGAGGGGAAAATTTTTGCGGCAGGCAGAGGTTGGGGACGCAGACCTTATTCCGATTCGATGCGCGGGAACAGGGGGGCGGCCTTGGTGATGGAGGTACCCGGTTGCAATGGGGCATCCCCCGCTGCGCAGCCCAGGATGTCGAGAATTTTTTCCCCGGTATCCGGCATGAAAGGGGCGACCTGCCGGCCAATGAGACGCAGGCCTTCGCAGAGGTTATACAGTACCGTGCCGAGACGATCCTGCTGGTCCGGCTGTTTGGCCAGGGCCCAGGGGGCACTGTCATCGATATATTTGTTGGCCAGGCCGACCAGTTCCCAGATGGCCTGCAAGGCTTTATTGAAGGCCAGTTCGTTCATCAGTTCGTCGACCTTGGCCGGCATTGCGGCGTAGGCTTGCAGTAGGGGGGCATCCTCGGGGCGCGGGTGGCTGGGCGCGGGCAGAACCCCGTCGAAATATTTTCCCACCATGGCGGTCGAGCGGCTGACCAGGTTGCCGAGATCGTTGGCCAGATCGGAGTTGATGCGATGCACCAGGGCCGAATGGGAAAAGTCGCCGTCAAGGCCGAAGGGGACCTCCCGCAGCAGGAAATAACGGATGGCGTCGACGCCGTATTTATCGATGAGCATGTTCGGTTCGACCACATTCTGCAGGCTTTTGCTCATCTTTTGGCCTTCGACGGTCCACCAGCCGTGGGCGAAGACCTTTTTCGGCAGCGGCAGGCCGGCGGCCATCAGGAAGGTCGGCCAGTAAACGGTATGGAAACGCAGAATATCCTTGCCGATGACGTGCACGTCGGCCGGCCAGAAGTCCTGGAAGCCCTTTTCCGGATGATCGGGATAGCCCAGGGCGGTGATGTAATTGGTCAGGGCATCGAACCAGACGTAGATGACATGGCGGTCGTTTTCAGGGACCGGAATGCCCCAGGAAAAGGAGGTGCGGGAAATGGAGAGATCGCGCAGTCCTTCCCGGACGAAATTGAGGATTTCGTTGCGGCGGGTGCGAGGCTGAATGAAGTCCGGATTGGCTTCGATGTGCTGCAGCAGCGCATCCTGGAAACGGCTCATGCGGAAAAAATAGGATTCCTCTTTGAGTTTGTCCGTCGGTCGGCCGCAATCCGGACAGCAACCGTCCAGCAGTTGGGTCTCCGTCCAGAAAGTCTCGCAGGGGGTGCAATACCAGTCTTCATATTCGCCGAGATAAATGTCGCCGGACTCATAGAGTTTTCGGAATAGGGCAATAACCCCTTTTTTGTGCCGCTCCTGGGAGGTGCGGATGAAATCCGTCGGCTCGATGTTGAGTTTTTCCCACAGGGACTGAAAGCGCTTGACCACGCGGTCGGCCAGTTCCAGAGGGGTTTCACCTTTGGCCACGGCCGCTTTTTCGACCTTCTGGCCGTGTTCGTCGGTACCTGTCAGGAAAAACACCTGATGCCCGCGGGATTTTTTGAAGCGCGCCAGAACATCACAGGCGACGGTCGTGTAGGCATGGCCAATATGCGGGACATCATTCACATAATAAATAGGTGTCGAAACATAAAAGCATTTACTCATTGGTATCTCCTGCGGCGGGGGATTTCGCCGGACGACGCCGGCCACGGCTTTTTCGTTTCGGGCGTCCCGGAACGGCGGCCGACGGGGGAGCCTGAGGAACGACGGGTTCGGTTCGGTCGCGTTTTTTGCGAGGGGACTGGCTTTCCTGCGGCATATCCGGAGCTGCGGTTCGACGGGGTGGACGCTCCCGGCGCCCCGCCGGTCGTTCCGATTCAGCGGCCTTCGGCTGTTTGAGCTGGGCTTTTTCCGCATCGGCGCGTTCCACTTCCGCCGGACTGAGCAAGGTCAGTTCCCCAACCGGAGCCTCGATGGAACGGTTGCTGGCCAGTCTTACGGTCACCTTGCGGGTCAGCACGTTTTGGGCCGTCACCTCACCTTCCTCATCGCCCACCCTGACTCTGCGGCCGCATTTGGGCATGCCTTCCTTGAGGGACAGGTAGGTCTCGTACTCGTAATTGAGACAGCACAGCAGGCGCCCGCATTGGCCGGAAATTTTGTTGGGATTGAGAGCCAGTCCCTGTTCCTTGGCCATTTTGACCGATACGGGGGCAAAGTTGGTCAGAAAGGAGCAGCAGCAGAGCGCCCGGCCGCAAACGCCGATGCCGCCAATGAGCTTGGCTTCGTCGCGCACCCCTATCTGCCGCATCTCGATGCGGGTATGAAAGTGATGGGCCAAATCCTTGACCAAGTCACGAAAATCGACCCGGCCGTCGGCGGTAAAGTAGAAAATGATTTTTGAAGCATCGAACAGGTATTCGGCCCGCACCAGCTTCATTTCCATCCGGCGGGACTGGATGCGTTCCAGGCAGAAACGGAAGGCATCCTTTTCCCGTTCGGTGGAAGCCCGGCCCATTTCCAGGTCTTGTTCGGTGGCGATGCGCAGGACGCTCTTGAGGTTGTCCCCACCGCCCTGATGATCAGCTTCGACGGGTTCCGTCACGACGGTGCCCAAGGCACGCCCGCGGTCGGTTTCGACCACCACCTGTTGGCCCGGCCGCAGTTCCAGGTCCAGAGCGTTGAAATCATAATGTTTTCCGGCAGTCCGGAATTTTATGGATACGATACGTGGCATATATCTTCTTTATTCGTTGATATTTAAAGTGATGGATGAATTTTTGTTTCCAGTGTTCCGGCGGCTCCGGTCCTGCCTGCCAAATCCCGCCGTAATGGGCATGTTGCGGGTTTTCGGGCATTTGTCAAGGTTTCTTTGCCACTATCATCAGGCCACCAGTTTCAGCAGCAGCACTTCCATGGCTAATTGCCGGTTGACGTTGCGGTCCAACTGTCGGCGAGCAGCAAACAGGGCTTCCAGTTTGTGTAGCAGCGCCGCAACGGGATGGCGTTCGGCCATGCGTTCCAGCAGTTCCAAAAGGTCGATATTGACCAGATCGTCGCTGTTTCGGCCATGGTGCAACAACAGTTGGTCGCGATAAAAGGCCAGTAAAATTTCCAGTTGCTCGGTCAAATGCTCCTTGTCTTCGGCCATTTGCCGGGCCAGGTCGAGGAGGGGCAGAATGCTGTTGGGAGACAGGCCGGCCAGGGTTTTGAGCAGTTGGCGACGGCGTTTGAGGAACAGTTCCCGATCCTTGCCAAGAGCCTTTTTAAAGCTGCCGTCGGCCAGGGCGGTCAGGATATGGGCTTCCTCCTCTTCCATATTCAGTTGGTCCGCCAGCACCTCCTGCAGTCTGGCTCGCGGCAACCGGTTGAAGGGCAGCCGCTGACAACGCGAACGAATGGTTGGCAGCACCGCTTCGGGGGCCGCGCTGAGCAGGATCAGCAAGGTTTCCGGCCGCGGCTCCTCCAGGGTCTTGAGCAGGGCGTTGCCGGCCGCCGGATTCAACCGTTCCGCGCCGTCGATGAGGCAGACCTTGCGCGGCGCCTCGAGGGGACGAAAAGACAATTCCTTCTGGATACCGCGGATCTGTTCAATTTTGATGAATTGGCCGTCCGGTTCCAGCAGGTGCAGGTCGGGATGATTGTGGTGTTCGATTTTGCGGCAGGCCGGACAGTTGCAGCAACCCTGTCCGGTCTCGCAGAACAATCGCTTGGTCAAGGCCAGGGCAACCAGGCGCTTACCAATGCCTTCCGGCCCCTCGAACAGGTAGGCATGGGGCAGGCGATGGGTGTCGATGGCCCGCTGGAGCAACTCCTTTTGTCGGTCGTGACCCAGAATGCGGGAGAAGCTCACGGCAACCTCCGAGGCAGGAGCAGTCCGTCGACCACCTGGCGGATGCGCCGGGCAATGTCCTGCGGTTCGCCTTCGGCGCTGACGACATGAAACCGCTCGGATTCTTTGCGGGCCAGCTGGAGATAGCCGTCCTGTACCCGCTGATGAAACCGCAGGGACTCTTGTTCGAAGCGGTCCTCGTCCGGACCCTCGCTGTGACTGTTGCGCTGCCGGGCACGCTGCAGTCCCTGTCGGCAGGGCAGGTCGAGAAGGATGGTGGCGTGGGGCCGTACAGTGCCGGCGGCCAGCAGGTTGAGCTGTTCGATGAGGTCCAAATCAAGCCCGCGACCATATCCCTGGTAGGCCAGGGTTGCGTCCAGATACCGGTCGCAAAGCACAATGTGGCCGGCGCTCAGGGCCGGCTTGATGATCTCCTCGACGTGTTGAGCGCGGGCCGCGGCGTAAAGCAGCAGTTCGGCCATGGGAACCAGGCCGCGGCTGGCCGGATGCAACAGGATGTGACGGATTTGGTCGGCAATGGGACAGCCCCCCGGTTCGCGGGTGACCACACAGCTTCTGCCCAGGCTTTTCAGGTGATCGGCCAGCAGATGGATCTGAGTGGTCTTGCCGCTGCCTTCCACCCCTTCGAAGCTGATAAACAGTGACATGTCGAGATCCGTATGGAGGCGCGTGACCGGCTTCGGTGCGTGGAAAAATCGGGCTGTCAGGGGCCATCGTTCTGGCCCGGGCTCTGTTCCTTGGCGGTGCTTCTTGAGAGCAAACCTCGAACCGAAAAACCGGGATGGCGGCTCCTGGTTGAAAACTTAATCTGAAATTATAGAAATTACGAAGAGGTATATCAAGGTTTAAATTCCCGCCGGCCATTTTAAGGATTTGCCGATGCAACCGGGATTTGGGTATTGATTTACTGTTGACTTGCTCATGACCATGACATATATTCCTCGAACCCCGGTCCTCAGGATGGTTAATACGGCCTGTACATTGATCGGGCGTGATTTCAAGTTGGAACCGGGATGAGGCGACGCACGGGCGATAATCATGCCCTGGACGCAGTTGAGAAATTTAGGGTTGACAAGAGGCGGGTGGTTCAGTAAGATTCCGCCGCTTTCTCATGGTGGGTGTAGCTCAGTTGGTAGAGCGCTGGATTGTGGCTCCAGTTGTCGAGGGTTCGAGCCCCTTCACTCACCCCATTTAAACCGTAATTGCCCGTCATCAGGTAAACCGTGGCCCTATGGGTCTGTCCGGTTGACGATTGACGGGCTTTTTGTTTAAATGGCTTTTCGTTTAAATGACTGAAGCTCGGCGCCCCTTTGTCGGGTCGAGTCTGCGGATTGTGGGCCAGGCTCTTCATATCCATAAGGCATGTCTTGAGCTTTCCTTTTTGGGCGAGAGTGGCGGAACTGGCAGACGCACTGGACTTAGGATCCAGCGGGCAACCGTGGGGGTTCGAATCCCCCCTCTCGCACCAATTCCCTCGGCTGAGCCGTGTCCGGTTCGGGGTTTCCGGTACCGGCAATTCAGCCTGGTTCAAAACTGGCGGGCGATGGATGCCGGTCACGACCGATAATCTATAATTTACTTTCGCGAGGTAGCAGGATGAACATCAAGGTCGAAGAACTCAGCAGCATCAAGAAGAAACTGTTTGTGGACGTGCCCGTCGAAACGGTTGATGCCGAATTCGGGAAGGCATACAAGAATCTGGCCAAAACGGCCAAGGTTCCGGGGTTTCGTTCCGGCAAGGTGCCGCGGGCCATCCTGGAAAAGCATTACGGTCCCCGGATGCAGGGCGAAGTTCTCGAGCGTTTGATCAACGATACCTATTTCAAGGCGTTGGCTGAACACAAGATTCTTGCGGTTTCCAATCCTGAAATTGTCGAAAGCAGTTCTCTCGAGCAGGGTCAACCCTTTAGCTATGAAGCACAGGTCGAGGTGCGGCCCGATGTTCAGGTCAAAGACTATCTGGGGCTTGAGTTGAAAAAGGAACTGGCCGCCGGCGGCGATGAGGCCGTCACCGAGCGTCTCGACGAATTGCGCAAAAGCGCCGGTAAACTGCAGGTCTGTGAGCGCGAACTGTGTCAAACCGGCGACCTTGTCGTGATCGACTTCGAAGGCTTCATCGATGGGCAGGCGTTTGAACGTGGCAGCGCCGAAGATCATCAGTTGGAACTGGGCTCCGGCACCTTCATTCCCGGTTTCGAGGACAAGGTTGTGGGGATGAGGCGCGGAGAACAGCGCGCCATCGACGTCACTTTTCCGTCCGATTACGGTAACAAGGAGCTGGCCGGCAAGCCGGCGGTGTTTCAGGTCACCCTGAAGGAAATCAAGGAACGGGTGCTGCCGGAGTTGAATGACGACTTTGCCAAAGAGATGGGGTTGGTGACCCTGGATGATCTCAAGGAGAAAATTCGGGAAAGTCACGTCGCTCAGGAAAATGACCGCATCGAAAAGGATTTCCGGGATCGGTTGATCGACGCACTGGTGGAGCGCAATCCCTTCGAACTGCCGGAAAGCATGGTGGAAACGCAACTGGAACACATGCTGGAAAACCTGCAGCAGCGCATGCAGTCCCAAGGCATGAGCCTCAAGGACATGGGTCTTGACCCGGCCTCCTTCAGGAAGATCTACCGGGATATCGCCGTTAAGCAGGTCAAGGGCAGCCTGTTGCTGGAAGCCATTGCGCTGCAGGAAAATCTGAAAGTCGATGAAGATGAGATTCGGGAGAAGCTGGATGAAATCGTTCAGCAGACCGGCGCGCCCAAAGAGGTGGTCATGAATTTCTATGCCGACGAGTCCCGCCGCCGTGCCCTGGTTTCCCAACTGGCGGAAGAAAAAGTCATTTATTTCCTGACCGGCAAGGCCAACATCCAGGTGGTGGCCAAGGATCAACTCTGATCGGTTTCCGGCAGGCAGTATCCTGCCTGCCGGCCATAGGCTTCAGAAAGGAATAGCGGCATGAGCCTCATCCCCATGGTGGTCGAACAGACCGGTCGCGGTGAACGCGCCTATGATATTTTTTCCCGACTGCTCAAGGATCGCATCATTTTCCTGGGTGGCGGTGTCGACGACCAGATCGCCAATCTGATCATTGCCCAACTGCTTTTTCTTGAATCGGAAGATCCGGAAAAGGAGATCTTCATCTATATCAATTCGCCGGGCGGATCGGTCACGGCGGGGATGGCTATTTACGATACCATGCAATATGTCAAATGCCCCGTTTCCACCATCTGTGTGGGGCAGGCAGCCAGCATGGGGGCCGTGCTGCTGGCGGCGGGAGCGCCCGGGAAACGCTTTGCCCTGCCGAATGCGCGAATCATGATTCATCAACCCTGGGGCGGTTTTCAGGGGCAGGCCACGGACATCAATATTCATGCGCAGGAAATCCTGCGCCTGCGGGCCACTCTGAACGAGATTCTGGCCCATCATACCGGCCAATCGCTGGAAAAGATCGCCGCCGATACGGAGCGGGATTTTTTCATGGGTAGCGACGAGGCGAAAAAGTATGGTATCGTTGATGACATGGTAAGGAGAAAAACCTAGATCCTGCCGAGACCTGGACTTTTCCAGTCAGTCAGGCGGGTTTCCGTTGCGAGGTGGAAGAGGGGTGCAGGAGGCTTGGTTCCTGGCACTCGGAACCGCCCAAGCGGAGAACGGCTATTAGCGTGGAGGCGATTGCGTGAGTACCAACGATGGAAAATCCGGGTATCTGACCTGCTCATTCTGTGGCAAGGGACAGGATGACGTCAAGAAACTGATTGCCGGTCCGGCGGTCTACATCTGCGATGAATGCATCGAGTTGTGCAAGGATATCATTGCCGAAGAGGCCAAGCTGGAGGACGAGAACGTCGGCACCGATCGGCTCCCCCGTCCGGCGGAAATCAAGGAAGTCCTGGATGAGTACGTGATCGGCCAGGAGCGGGCGAAAAAGACCCTTTCGGTCGCAGTCTACAATCATTACAAGCGGATTTCCGCGGGGCGCAGCGATTCCGGTGTTGAAATCCAAAAGAGCAATATTCTTTTGCTGGGGCCGACGGGCAGCGGCAAAACCCTGCTTGCCCAGACCTTGGCCCGTCTGCTCAACGTGCCTTTCGCCATCGCCGACGCCACCAACCTGACGGAGGCGGGCTATGTCGGTGAGGATGTGGAAAACATCATCCTCAATTTGTTGCAGGCCGCCGACTATGACCTCGAAAAGGCCCAGAAGGGCATCATTTACATCGATGAAGTGGATAAAATCGCGCGTAAATCGGACAGTCCGTCGATTACCCGGGATGTTTCCGGCGAAGGTGTACAGCAGGCGCTGCTGAAAATCATCGAAGGCACCATGGCCAGCGTTCCTCCCAAAGGCGGGCGCAAGCATCCGCAGCAGGAATTCCTCAAGGTCGATACGGCCAACATTCTGTTCATCTGTGGCGGGGCGTTTTCCGGGTTGGAGCATATCATCAACCAGCGTTGCGTCGCCAAGAGCATGGGGTTCGGCGCCGAAGTCCGTTCGCGCAAAAACCAGGATGTCGGTGAAGTGCTCAGCCGCGTGGAGCCGATGGATCTGATCAAGTTCGGTCTGATTCCGGAGTTTGTCGGACGATTGCCGGTGGTGGCCACCCTTGAGGAGCTGGATGAGGAAGCCTTGGTGCGAATTCTCCAGGAACCGAAAAACGCCTTGGTCAAGCAGTATCAGAAGCTGTTCGAAATGGAAAAGGTCAATCTCAAGTTTACCGACGGAGCGCTTGTGGCGTTGGCCAAGGAAGCCCTGAAGCGTAAAACCGGTGCGCGTGGGTTGCGTTCCATCATAGAAACCGCCATGTTGGATGTCATGTACGACATTCCTTCCCAGGATCGGGTGAAGGAGGTTGTGATCAACGAGGATGTCATCCTTAAAAACGGCAAGCCTATCATTCTCTACGATTGCGCTGAAACGGCCTAGGGCAGTTCAGTGTTTGCCGAAGGAACAGCGGCAACCGGCGCTCCACCTCAAACAGATCGGTAAATAATAGACCTATGCAGGATATCAATACGGGCAGCAGCGGGATTCCGTTGCTGCCTTTGCGCGACATCGTCATTTTTCCTTACATGGTGACGCCTCTGTTTGTGGCCCGGAGCCATTCCATTCAGGCTCTCGAGTCGGCCATGAATGGGGACCGGACCATCTTTCTTGCCACCCAGAAAGATCCCCAGGTCGACGAACCGTCCCTGGGGGATGTTTACGAAATCGGGACCCTTGGTCAGATCGTGCAGTTGCTCAAGTTGCCCGACGGTACCCTGAAGGTACTGGTGGAGGGCAGGGAGCGGGGACGGATTGATGAGTGGCTGCCCTCGGAAGAGGGCTACTTTGCCGGAGTGACGCCCCTTGCCGAGGCCGAGGTGGCCGGGTCGCCGGATCTCGAAGCCTTGATGCGCAGCGTCAACGAATTGTTTGAAGCTTATGTCAACCTGAGCAAGAAGATTCCCGCGGAAGTGGCTGCATCGGTGCTCGGCATTCTGGAGCCCGGTCGTTTGTCGGATACCATCAGTGCCCATCTGGGACTGAAAGTGTCTGAAAAACATGATCTGCTCAGCATGCTCAATCCGGTGGAACGCCTGGAATCCCTGGTTGTCCTCATCGCCCGCGAAGTGGAGATCCTGCAGATCGAAAAGAAGATCCGCAGCCGTGTCAAGGGGCAGATGGAGCGCAGCCAAAAGGAATATTACCTCAACGAGCAGATGCGGGCCATCCAGAAGGAACTGGGCGAGGGCGATGAATTCCGCAATGAACTGCGCGAACTTGAAGAACGGCTCGACAAGGCGGCGCTCAGCGTTGAAGCCAAAAAGAAGGCCGGTACCGAACTTCGCAAGCTGAAACTTATGTCGCCAAGTTCCGCCGAAGCCACTGTCGTACGCAACTATCTGGAGTGGTTGGCCGAGTTGCCTTGGAGCAAAAAATCCCGTGACCGCCGCGATCTGGACCATGCCGAAACGATCCTCAACGCGGATCATTACGGGCTGGAAAAGGTCAAGGAACGCATCCTGGAATATCTGGCGGTGCAGGCGCTGGTCAAGAAAATCAAGGGCCCCATCCTGTGCCTGGTCGGCCCGCCGGGGGTTGGCAAGACTTCCCTGGGGCGTTCCATCGCCCGCGCCCTGGGACGCAAATTCTCCCGCATTTCTTTGGGTGGCATGCGTGACGAGGCCGAAATCCGTGGACATCGCCGGACTTATATCGGCGCCATGCCGGGTCGGATCGTGCAGAACATGCGCAAGGTCGGGGTTAAGAACCCGGTCTTTCTGCTGGATGAAATCGACAAGGTGAGCAGCGACTTCCGCGGTGACCCGTCCTCGGCCCTGCTGGAGGTGTTGGATCCGGAACAAAACTGCACCTTTGTGGACCATTATCTGGAAGTGGACTACGATCTCTCCGATGTGATGTTCATCGCCACCGCCAACAGCCTGCACGGCATCGCCCGACCGCTGCTGGATCGCATGGAAGTCATTCGCATCGAAGGCTATACGGAGGACGAAAAGCTGCATATCGCCCAACGCTACCTGGTCGACAAGCAGTTGGAAACCCACGGTTTGAAGCCTTCGCAGGTACTCTTCAATGATGCCGCCGTGCAACAGATCATCCGCCAATATACCCGTGAGGCCGGCGTCCGCGGTCTGGAACGCGAGATTGCCAACGTCTGCCGCAAGATCGCTCGGAAGGTGGTCGGTGCCGGCAAGAAGTCCGTGGTTTTTCAGGTGGATGAAGGTTTGGTGCGTGAATTTCTGGGGGTGCCTCGGTTTACCCACGGGACCCGGGAAGAGCTGGATTACGCCGGTTTGGCAACGGGGCTGGCGTGGACCGAGGTCGGTGGCGAATTATTGACCATCGAAACCACGGTACTGCCTGGACCCGGAAAGTTGACGGTGACCGGCAAGCTCGGCGAGGTGATGAAGGAGAGTGCCCAGGCCGCTCTGAGCTACGTGCGCTCGCGTTGGCAGGAACTGGAGCTCGAAAAGGACTTTTACCAAAAACTCGATGTCCATATCCATGTTCCCGAGGGTGCCATTCCCAAGGATGGACCGTCGGCCGGCATTACCATGGCCACCGCCCTGGCTTCGGCTCTTACCGGTCGGCCGGTGGCCAGGGATTTGGCCATGACGGGAGAAATTACCCTGCGCGGCAGAGTGCTGGCCATCGGCGGACTAAAGGAGAAACTGCTGGCCGCCAGGCGCGCCGGAATCGGCCGCGTGATCATTCCGGCCGAGAACGAGAAGAACCTTGAAGACGTCCCGCGGAGCATTCTGGATGCCTTGACTGTTATCCCGGTTTCTCATATGGATCAAGTGCTTGCAGCGGCATTTCCAGAGGCCGCTGGCCTTGCGTCGAAAGCTTTGGGGACGACCGCGGGACGCAATTCGGATGATGCGGTTCGGCACTAAAATCAGGGAAAATAATCTCTTGACACCTTTTTTCCATCTCTGTTATAAGTATCGCACTTCAGCGGGGCATTCAATTTTTTCACTAGTGGAGGTATGTTGTGACCAAAGCCGATCTCGTTAATGCAATGGCGGATAAAGCCGGATTGAGCAAGGCCGATTGCGAAAAAGCTCTTAAGGCCTTCACGGACGTGGTCACCGAGGCATTGCAAGCTGGCGACAAGGTTGCTCTGGTTGGGTTCGGTACTTTCAGCATCGGCGAACGGGCCGCTCGTACCGGCCAGAATCCTCAGACCGGAAAAGAGATCGAAATCCCCGCATCCAAGGTGCCCAAATTCAAGGCCGGCAAAGCTTTGAAGGACGCTGTCAACTGAGACGGCGAGGCCAAGCTGGACATGCCCTTCCGATGCTGCTGAGTAGGTCCTGAAGGTTATTTCGGCATTACATATTCCAGTCAATCCCATGCGGGGCTGTAGTAGAGTCGGTTACAACGCCGGCCTGTCACGCCGGAGGTCGCGGGTTCGAGTCCCGTCAGCCCCGCCATCAAATATGGGCGAATAGCTCAGCTGGGAGAGCATCGGCCTTACAAGCCGAGGGTCACAGGTTCGAGCCCTGTTTCGCCCACCATTAAAATCACGCTGTCAAGCAGCAAGTTGCGGGGCTGTAGTAGAGTCGGTTACAACGCCGGCCTGTCACGCCGGAGGTCGCGGGTTCGAGTCCCGTCAGCCCCGCCATCATTGAAGGCACTGCCCACGGGCGGTGCCTTGTTTTTTTCTGGTACATGGAGATCGCGGTCGCTATTGTCCCCAAGCATGGTGTTCCGGTTTTCAATTTTCCGTCAATCATCCTTTTGTTGCCTTAGAAAATCTCGTTATTTCCCTTGGCTATGGTAAAATTCCACTACCATGAGCCAATTCATCTGCAAAATCGGCATGCCGGACGGACGTCTCGTTCAGCAGCAGTTTCAGGCCCGCAGTCGCGCCGTGCTTCGAGCGGAACTCGAACAACAGGGATGTCGAGTTTTTGCCATGCGACGGGTGTGGATTCAGGCACGCCTGCTGTCCAAGGGCGGTCCGCGACGCTGGGAAAAGGAGCAATTTCTCCTTTTCAATCAGGAATTTTTGGCGCTGGTACGGGCCGGAATGCCGATCCTGTATATTTTTGATGCCGTATTGCAGGAGGGCTGGGACCAGGAAACGGTACAGGTTCTGACCTCTGTGCGCAGCGCCGTCGCGGGTGGCAGTGCCTTGGCGGAGGCCTTTGCCAGGCATCCGCGATATTTTCCCTCTCTGTATTGCTCCATCATTCGCGCCGGCGAACAGACCGGAGACTTGCCTATTGTTCTGGAGCGTTTCATCTCCTATCAAAAGCATCTTCGGCATCTGCGTGAGCGACTTCGTTCCGCCGCCATCTATCCAAGCCTGCTGATTCTCGCTTCGGCGGGGGTGCTGGTTTTCCTGCTCCTGTACGTTATACCCACTTTTACCCAGATATACGCCGATGCTCAGGTGGTACTGCCGCCGGTAACGCGGGCGCTCATGGCCGTGGCCGGTCTGCTCGGGCGCATTTGGCCGCTGTTGCTGCTGGCTCTGGCCTTGGCACCCTTTGTTTTCCGGCGTGCTCTGCAGCGTCCCCGTTGGCGGCTCCGTTTCGATGGCTGGCTATTGCGTCTGCCAGGTCTCGGGCCGTTGTTGCAGGAGGTGGGTCTGGTCAATTACTGTCAGACCCTGAGTACCGTCCTCAACAGCGGCATGCCATTGCTTCCGGCCACGGAATTGGCTTGCGGGGTACTGAACAATCGGGTTCTCGAGCGGCGCCTGCGGGGCGTACTGCGTGAGATTAGTGGCGGCGGCAGCCTGGCGGAAGCCTTGCAGCAGAGCGGCGTGTTCCCCTCCTTGGCGGTGCGGATGGTGGCAACCGGGGAAAAAACCGGGAGCCTTAGCAGCATGCTTGGAGAAGTCGCGGAATTTTATCAGGCCGCGGTGGAAAATCGCCTGGGGCGGCTTGCAGGATTTGCGGAACCGGCCATGATGATTGTAGTAGGGCTGCTGATAGGAGTCATTGTCGTCGCCATTTACCTGCCCATCTTTCAATTGGCGGGTACCGTTCGTTGAACGAAGGGCAAGGGTAGTTTCCGGGGCGGGCAGTTCAAAAAGGCGTGAGGCAGGTATGCCGCAGATCTGGAAAAAACTGGGAGAATTACTGGTCGAGGCCGGCGCTTTGGCGCCGGACCAGGTTACCCTGATCCTCGAGCAGATGAAAACCAGTGGTCGCAATTTCGGCGATACGGGTCTGGAACTGGGCTGTTTTGATGAGCGGGACCTGGCTCAGGCATTGGCTCGGCAGTATAACCTCGAGTTCGTTGACCTGAACGTGGAAACTCCGGACCTCGCTCTGCAGGAGCAGTTTCCGGCCGATTTGAGTCGCAAACTGGGCGTCATACCCCTGGCCCGGGATGGCGACCTTTGGGTTTTGGCCATTGCCAATCCTACCAATCTTGACGCCCTGGCCCAGGTGGAAGCGGCTTTGGCGGCGCCCATCACCCTGCGCGTCGCCGCCGCCCGGGAAATTCAACGCTGGCTGGAGCAGGGACAGCCCGTTTCCCGTCAGGCTCTTCAGGAAGCCTCCGAAGACCTGCGGCCTCACATCCTGACTGCAGATGAGGGCGGCGAAGAATTGCTGTCGCCGGAAAAGGCCGATGCAGAAACCAGCCCGGTCATCAAACTCATCGACACCACTTTGGTGGATGCCCTCAAAAAACGTGCCAGCGACATTCACATCGAATCCGGACCCATCGGCGTGGTAATCAAATACCGGGTAGACGGGGTACTGTTTCGGGCTACCGAGCCGCTGGATCGGCGCTTTCAGGGGCCGATTATTTCCCGCATCAAGGTGATGAGCGATTTGGATATTTCGGAGCGGCGCATCCCCCAGGACGGTCGTTTCAAGGCGCGCATCGGCGGCCGCTCCATCGACTTCCGGGTGTCCATCCTGCCCAGCAGTTTCGGCGAGGATGCAGTCATCCGCATTCTCGACAAGGGCAATATCGACGCCGATCTGCGTGGCTTGACCCTGACGGCGCTGGGTTTCAATCAACGCGAATTGAAACGCTTTCGGCGTTTGATTCATGAACCCTATGGCATGGTGTTGGTGACGGGGCCCACCGGCAGCGGTAAAACCACCACCCTGTACGCCGCCCTGGCGGAAATATACACGGAGCAGGAAAAAATCATCACCATCGAAGATCCCGTGGAATATCAGGTGCGGGGCATCGTGCAGGTTCCGGTGAATGAAAAAAAGGGGCTCACCTTCGCCCGCGGGCTGCGCTCGGTGCTGCGACACGATCCGGACAAGATCATGGTCGGGGAGATTCGCGACCCGGAAACCGCGCAGATCGCGGTGCAATCGGCCCTGACCGGTCACTTGGTGTTCACCACAGTGCATGCCAACAACGTCTTTGATGTCATTGGACGGTTTTTGCACATGGGGTTGGAGCCCTATCAGTTTGTGTCCTGTCTCAATGGGGTTCTGGCCCAGCGTCTGGTGCGCAAAATCTGCGATGGGTGTCGTGAGCCGGTACGTTATGAACGGGAGTTTCTGCTGGCTTCCGGACTGCAGCCGGAACGGTTCAAGGATGTGGTTTTTTTTCAAGGCCGTGGCTGTGAACATTGCCATGGTCAGGGCTACGTGGGGCGGAGCGCCATTATCGAACTCTTGGTTCTCAACGATGCCCTGCGGGAACTGATCATCGCCCGTGCTCCCGTTGCCACGCTGCGCCAGGAGGCGCGTCGCAACGGCACCGTTTTTCTGCGCGAAGCAGCTCTGGAAAAGGTGGTGCAGGGGGTTACCAGTCTGACGGAAATCAATCGAGTCACCTTTGTGGACCAGGAGCCAAAAACATGAAACGGCGTCGTTACCTTGGTCTGGACATTCGCCCCCGTATGCTGCGGGCGGTGGCCCTTGAAAGGCACTCGCAGGACTTTGCGGTGGTGGCCAGCCGCAGCGTGCCCTTGCCTGAGGGGTTGTTCAACTCGGATATGCGTGAGGCCCAGGTGCGGGAGGAAAAGCCGTTCTCCGAGGCGCTGGAAGAGGTGCTGCTGCCGTTAGCGGGTTCAGAGCGCCGTCTGGCCCTGTCCCTTCCGGACCACTGCGGACTGGTGCAGGTGGTGGAATCGGAGGTCGCCGTGCCTTCCCGCAAGGAAGGCAGGGCGATATTCCGGTGGCAGGCGCAACAGCTTCTGCCGGCGGAACTGGATGATTTCGAATTCGATTACCAGTTGCTGGACACCCGAGAAGTAGGCCGTTCGCGGGCCTTGGTGGTGGCCCTTGCGGGCGGCATTCTGACCCAGTACGAACAGCTTCTGGGAGCCATGGGCTTTTGCCCTGTGCTGGTCTCCTTTCATTTCCTCGACCTCTACCGCTTCTACCGCCAGCAGTTGGACACTCTCGGTGACTGCGTGTTGGTGGCTGTCAGTGCCGAGGAAGTCGCCCTGCAGTTTTTCCGGTCCGGGCAATTGGAGTTTTACCGATCCCGTACTGCGACGGATGGCGAAACCCGCGCCTTGCAGGAGATTCACCGTCTGGCCGTTCATTGCCGGCAAGTCGTGCCGGGCTTTGAAAGGGCATCCCTGTTTTTCCACCAGGAACAACCGGAGGCGGGACGACTGTCCGAAGGCCTGGTATCCCTGTTCGGGCGGGAGGTCATTCCGTTGCATCCTCCGGCGGCCGCGGCAGATGTTTTCGAGGAACCCGGTCGCGAAATGGATGCCGTGCGCGGCGTTGCGGCAGCCTTGTGCTGGAGGGGGGCATGAAGATTCGTGTCAATCTGGCCAGAAGGATCTATCTGGGACGGCGGCCGGTGCTGGTCGGTTACGGCATCATCATGCTGCTGCTGGCCGCCTGGCTGTTTGCGACCCTGCGTTATATGGTCATCGCCCATGATCGGTCCTTTGTGGCCGCCGATCAATTGCGGCAGTTGGAGTCGAACAGCGGGGCAGGCGAACCCCTGCCGGCGACCCGGAAGATCGATCCGCAGCGCCTGGCTGCGGAAATCGCCGCCAGCAATGAAATTCTCGAAATGGCCAAACCGCGCTGGGTCGGCATGCTGGATCGTCTTGAAGAGCTCATGGTTCCCGGCATCCAGTTGCGCAGCCTGACGCCCGATTTCCCGCGCGGCCAGTTGCGCCTGGAACTGGCGGCTCGGGATCCGGAGGCTTTGGCGGCCTTTTTGACCAGTCTTCAGGGCTATGGGCCGAACAGTCAGGTTCGGCTGCTCAGCCAGATGCTGCAGGCCCCGGCAGCGGATCAGCCGCCGGCACTCATATGCCGCGTGGAACTGCAGGGAGGATTGTGAGATGGCCAAAGAGCCCTTTCTGGTCACCCTCTGGAAAATCAGCCGCATCGCGCCGCTGATTTGCGCAATTCTGCTGTTGCTTAATGTCGGCGGGCTGATCCTGCTGAACAGTTATCTGCTGCCGCGTCTGGAGCAGCAGGAAAATCTGTTGTTGGAACGCCAGGGCTATGCGCGGGGGGAGGTACAGGGCTCGGATCCCGCGGCACAACAACGACTGGCCAACCAGTTGGATCAATTCTACCAACTGCTGCCCACCGAGGACACTTGGCCGTTTCTGGTGGTCGAACTGCCGGCCCTGGCCGCCAGTCATGGTTTGAGCATCAGTCGCATCGATTATCGTCCGACTGAATTCGGTCCGCGGCCCCTGTTGCGTTACGGTCTGTCCTTTGCCGTCACCGGCAGCTATGATCAGGTCAAGCGATTCATCCATGAAGTCGAAAACGCTGCCAGACTGTTTGTGCTGGAAAGTATGACCCTGAAGGGAGAGAGCGCCGTGGATGATCGGGTCAGCGTCCAGATGCAACTCGCCACCTTTTTCAGGATGGACAAAACATGACACGCCAGGTTCGTCTGTTGCTCATACTCAGTGCCCTGTTTGTCCTGGCCCTGGCTTTCGGCATCAGTCAGTGCCCCCGCCGGCGGCGGGTCACGACTCCCTTCGTGCCGCGCAGTGAAAGACCGGAGATCCCGGTACGGACTGGCGGGCGTGTCCGGCTCGATCTCCTGCAGCGGGAAACCGAACCCGGAGTGGAGGTGCGGCACAACCTGTTTGCGCCCCTGGACGGCACTGCGGATCTGGCGGCAGGCGTGGAGTCGCCGCCGGAAGAGCCCTTGGATGATGAAGCGGTGGTAGTAGAAGAAATTCGACCCCGGTTTCTGGGCTTTTTGCGCCAGCAGGGCCGGCAGAAGATCTTTTTCGGTTTGAATGGGGATGTATTTATTGTGGCTGTGGGGGAGAGGTTTGGTCCCGATGGCATGTACCGGTTGCGCGAGGCACGATCCGAGTTGCTGGTGGTTGAAGAGCGACGTCGTCCCCAGCCGCACCTGATTGCCGTCGACCAGCGCCCAGTTTGGGTGCTTTCCGGTGCTGCTCCGGAAACGCCAAGGGTCGGCCTCGAGGATATCGGGCCGCCAGTGACGAATGGCGCCGAACCGGTATTACCCGCCAATGACGGGGCAACCCGAGAGGAGGTGTCGCCGGATGAAATCATCGACGATTAACAAGGGACGTTGGCTGGTGGTCGGCTTGATGTTCTGCGTCATGGGCTGCGCGGCCGGGACGACGGCCTTTCGTGAAGGGGAGGCGTTGCTTCAGGCCGGAGAGTATGAACGGGCCATGGAGCGATTCGAGGCGGCGATTGCCGAAGATCCGGGTCGTCACGAGTATCGGATGAAATGGCTGGGAGCGCGTAATCGCGCGGCTTTAAATTATTTGAACCTGGGCCGGCAGGAGTTGGACCGCGGCAATCCCATGGCCGCGGCCGCCGCTTTTCAACAGGCCCTGGCCTTGGACAGCAGCCTGACCCTGGCCAGCCAGCAACTGCGGGGCATCCAGGCTGAGCAGCAGGCTCAGGTGCTGACAGCCGCTGCCGAACGGCTGTTTGTCCAACGCCAGTATTACCAAGCCAGGGCCAGCCTGCAGCGGGCCTTGCAGTTGCAGCCCGGCAATACCCAGGCGCTGGAACTGTTGCAGAAAGTCGAACGCACCGGTCAGACCGTCATCGACGGCTTTGAGCTGGAACTGGCCTCCGATCAGTTAATCACTCTGCGGCTGGAAAGCGTGGACATGCAGCAGGCCTTCGGAATTCTGGCGCGGCTGTCGGGCATCGATTTCATCTTTGATGAAGAGGTGCCGCAACGGGTCATCTCCCTGGAATTGAAAAAGGTGTCCTTTGCCCAGGCTCTGGAGATTCTCCTTAAGCTCAACGGATTGGGGCGGCGGGTACTGAATGCCAAAACCATCCTGATCTATCCGCAGACCCCCGCCAAGGTCAAACAATACGAAGATCAGATCATCCAGGTCTTTTACCTGTCCAACATCGACGCGAAAAAGGCCATTACCATGCTGCGGGCCATGCTGCAGATTACCAAGTTGTATGTGCATGAAGAGCGCAATGCCCTGGTAATGCGCGACAAGCCCGATGTGGTCAAGTTGGCGCGACAGATCCTGGAAGCCGCCGATCGGGCCGATTCGGAAGTGGTGTTCGACCTGGAACTGGTGGAAGTCAGCCATCGTGACGATCTGAATCTGGGCCCGCGCCTGAGTCGTTACGGCGTCGGTATCGGTTTCGGTCAGGGGCCCAATGCGGAAAACCTGGTGCCGGATACCTTCATTGCCGCTCCGGGCACCCCCCCTCTCGTCCCTACGACCGGTCTGGCGCGGGGATTGAGCGGTCTTGAATCCTTCTATACTTTGCCCTCGGCAACCTTCGACTTCGCCAAGACCCTGGCCGACACGGAAATCCTCGCCAACCCGAAAATCCGGGTCAAAAACCGCGAAAAAGCCAAGGTGCACATCGGTACCCGGGAGCCCATCGTCACCACCAACATCAGCACCACCACCTCGGACGTCACCTCGACCAATGTCCAGTATGTCGACGTCGGCGTAAAACTGGATGTGGAACCCATCATCCAACTCGATAATACGGTAGTGACCAACCTGGCTCTGGAAGTCAGCAATGTGCTGGAACGCCAGGTCATTGCCGGTGGCGGGGTAGCCCTGCGTATCAGCACCACCAATGCCCAATCCTCCCTGACCCTCAAGGACGGCGAGCGCACCATCATCGGCGGCCTGATCCGCGACGATATTTCCGAAACCCGCGATACGCTGCCAGGCCTTGGCCGCGTGCCACTGGTGGGGCCCCTGGTCACCGGGCGCAACAGAAGCAAGCAGAAACGTGAAATTCTCCTGTCCATCACGCCCTACATCGTTCGCAACATCGAATTGCCGCATGCGGAGCTGGCCACCATCTGGTCCAGCGGGGAGGAGGATCTCCAGGCCGGACCGCGCTTCATAACCTTTGCCGGAGAGCGGTTCCAGCCCGGCAATACCCCCGGCAGCCTGCAGCAACCTCTGTTGCCGGGGACCGGGCGCAGCCCTGGCCCGGCAGCCGGGGTAGGGCCGCCCGGCGCGAGCCTGTCGTTGCAGGTTCCGCCGGCAACGGTCGGCCAGGATCTGGTGGTGCAGGTCGGGTTATCTGCGGTGCACGATTTGCGGCAGATTGCCCTGACGGTGCGCTATCCTCAGCAGCTGGTCGCCTTTGAAGGCGCCGAACCGGGCACTCTGTTCAGCGGTCCCGACAAATCCGTCGTTCTGACCAGCGAGGAAGATGCTGCCGCCGGAACGGTAACCCTGCGGCTGCAGAAGACCGGCGATAAAACAGGTGCTTCGGGTTTCGGCAATCTGTTGACCTTGCGCTTCCGAGCCATGGCACCCGGTAAGGGTCAGGTGCAACTGATGGACCCCGATTTCCGAAATTCGGCCGGAGCCGCCTTGGCAGTGCGGGATGAAGCGTCTTTTGTGGAGGTGCGTTGAAAGCATGAGGCTTTTGGGCCGATGGTCTGCCGTTTCCTGCCGCGGCCTGACCCTGGTTGAGTTGCTGATTACCGTAACCATACTGGGGATCCTGGCCGGTGCGGTTTTGCCTCTGGCGCAGGTCAGCGTGCAGCGCAACCGGGAACTGGAACTGCGACGCAGCCTGCGGTTGCTGCGCAGCGCCATTGACGCCTACAAGGCCGATTTCGATCGCGCCGTCAGGGAGCAGACCATCACGGCCGATGTCGATGAGACGGGCTATCCCAAAAACCTGGATGAATTGGTCCATGGCGTGGACTGGGGAGAACTCTATCCCTTTGCCCGCAAATATCTGCGGCGTCTGCCCCGGGATCCCTTCGATCGCGACCAGCTTGGCTGGGGCTTGCGGGGATATACCGACGAACCCGACGCCCTGTCCTGGAACGGCAAGGACGTATATGATGTCTATTCGCAAAGTACCGCCACCGCCCTCGACGGCAGCACCTACAATACTTGGTAGGCTCCGGCAAACAGTCGGGTTTACCCTCATTGAGCTGCTGATCGTCATGACCATTATCGGCATTCTGGCGAGCATTGCGGTACCTTCCTACCAACGCAGCGTGATTCGCGCCCGGGAATCGGTGCTGCGCGAGAATCTATACCAGATGCGACAGGCCATCGATGCCTATTTTGCCGATCGAGGCCATTATCCGGACACCTTGGAGGAGCTGGTGGAGCGGCGCTATCTGCGTGGCCTGCCGCGCGACCCCTTTACGCAAAGCACGGAAACATGGTACACCTTAGCACCGGAAGCCACGGAGGATGGCGAGGTCGTGCCTGGCGGCATTTTTGATGTGCACAGCGGCAGCGATCTGGTCGGACTTGACGGGGTGCCCTATCGGGAATGGTAGCGGTCGGGAGCACGGCTCAAAGTGCTCGATTTGGATTTTTTCCCTCAGCCTGCAAAATGACGGCATAAGAACCTACCATGATACAGATCTGCAACGTATCCATGTCCTACCAGAAGGATTCCACCGCCCTGATCGATCTGACCATTCGGATCCCCAAGGGCGATTTTGTTTATCTGACCGGCGCATCCGGGGCGGGTAAATCGACCCTTCTAAAGCTCCTGTATGGGGCCGAAAAACCCACCCGCGGCCAGATTCTCATCGACGGGCAGAACATCACCCGCCTGCGCTCAAGCCGGATTCCCCACCTGCGACGTCGAATCGGCATCGTTTTTCAGGATTTCAAGCTGCTCAACAGCCGAACCCTGTTTGAAAACGTCGCTTTTCCCCTTGAAGTACAGGGGCGCAAGCGTTTCGAAATCAGCACCAAGGTCTACCAGGCTCTGAAGCACGTCGGATTGCACGGTAAACTGCATCGCTTCCCCCTGCAGTTGTCCGGCGGCGAGCAGCAGCGTGCCGCCATTGCCCGGGCCCTGGTCGGCGATCCCATGATTCTGCTGGCCGACGAACCGACGGGCAACCTGGACGACGAAGTGACCCAGGAAATCATGGAGTTGTTCAAGGGTGCCAACGCCCGCGGCACCACGGTGATCCTGGCGACCCACAATCGCGACTTGATTCGGCAGTTTCCGCGCCGCGTGCTGTTGCTCGATAAGGGCAGGCTCAAAGAGGATTACACGCCCTGAGGACCGGGTGCATCCGGCCGGATAATCCTGCCTGGAGCACCGTGGTGTTTCGTTTATTCCATCCATGTAAGAGGTTGATATCGTGCTGGATCGTGTCCGTTGCCTGATGCGCCGGGTTTGGCGCAACCTGAAACAGAGTCCGGTGTTGTGCACCGCCGCCATCGGTACCGTGGCGGTCGCCTTGACCATTATTGCCTTTTTCGGCATCGTGGTTCTCAACGTGCAGCAGGTTACCCGGCAATGGAGCCAGGACATCCAGGTCACCGCCTACCTGGAACAATCGCCCAGCGCCTCGCAGATCCAGGCCTGGACCGCCAAAATCAAGGCCATGCCGGAAGTGCAAAAAGTTGTCTTCGTATCCCGGGATGAGGCCTTTCGGCGGTTTCAGAAACGCCTGGGTCCGGATGCCGAACTGCTGGAGGGATTCGGTCCCGAAATCCTGCCGGCGGCCATGGAAATCACCCTGAAGCCGCCGTACCGGAACCAGGCCGGGGTCGGCGAACTGGTGGGGCGGCTGCGCCAGGATGCCAATTTCAGCGATCTGACCTATGAGCAGGAATGGCTGACCCGGTTTGACGCCTTCATCGGCCTGCTGAAGCTGGGAGGGGTCATTTTCGGCGGTTTTCTGCTGTTCGCGGCCCTGTTCATCGTCGCCAACACCATCAAGCTGACCCTTTATGCCCGTCGCGATGAAATCGAGATCATGGGTCTGGTCGGCGGCTCGTCCATGTACATCAAAACCCCCTTTTTGCTGGAAGGCGCCTTGCAGGGTCTGGTCGGCGGCCTGCTGGCCGTGGCCGGAGCTTTCGGCCTGTTTCAATGGTTGCTCAAGGAGGGATTGGCCGGTTTTCTGCTCATTTCGGGAATCGGCCATATCCTGTTTCTGTCCCTGCCGCAGCAGCTTCTGCTGGTTGCAGCCGGTACCGCCCTGGGGTTGCTGGGCAGTGCAGCTTCCCTACGCAAGTTTGTCAGGATCTGAGGCATGAAGCGATTGGCCCGCATCCATCGCTGGACTGGCATGCTTTGCCTTTGGCTGACCCTGATCGGCGCGGTTCCGGCCCTGGCCAACGATCTGGCCCGCCAACGGGGCGACCTGGAAAAGATGCAGCGTCGCATAGAAGGTCTGGCGGCCGAGTTGCAGAAAAAAACCCGCCAGCAGGGAGAAGTTCAAAAAGAACTGGCACAGCTGGAAAAAGAATTGAAGGGTCTGACGGACAACGTCGGTCGCGGAGAACGCCGGCTGCAGGAATTGCGCAGGGAAAGAGAGGAATCGGATCGTAAAGTCAAGGCTTTGGAACAGCAGATCGCCGCTGGGGAGGCGCGGGTGGCCAAGCGCCTCGGCGTCATTTATCGCCAGGGCGAAACCCGGTTGCTGCAGGCCATTTTCCTCGGCGACGATCCGGGCTCGGCGGCGCAGAACTGCTTTTTTCTTTCCCGCGTCATCCGGCGCGATCGGGAACTGCTCGCGGCCTTCCGGGAAAACGTCCGGGAACTGCAGTCCGCCCAGAGTCGCCTGGAAACAATTTCCGCGCAGGAAGCGGAAAACCTGCAGCGCTTGAAGCAGCAGCAGAGCGTGCTGGCTCGCGGGCGTCAGGTCAAGGCCCAAATGGCTACCCGCCTGGATCAGGATCGGACCGCCATGAGCAAGGAGCTCGGTCAGCTCAAGGAGCGGGCGGTGCGGCTCGGCAGTCTGTTGCGGAGGCTCGAAGCGGAGCAGGCCCGACAGGCCGCCCGCGAGGCAGCTCGGGCCAGGGAGGCGGCGCGGGCTCGCCAAACGGCTGGTCAGCCCCAAGACGGCCGGAGGGAGGAAAGAGTTCGCCCGGCACCGCAAACCGCTATGGCAAAGGGGGTGTTCGGTCGGCAGAAGGGGAAGCTGGCCTGGCCGGCGCCGGGTGCGGTGCGGGTCGGCTATGGGCAACAGCGCCACCCGGAGACCGACACCCTGTTCGACAGCCAGGGCATTGAAATCGCGGCTCCGGTCGGCACCCCGATTCGCGCCTGCCTTGAAGGTGAGGTCATTTTTGCCAACCCCTTCAAGGGGTTTGGCAACCTGATCATTCTCAATCATGGTGACAATTACTATACCCTCTATGCCCAGGCACAACGGCTTGAGCGCAGAGTGGGAGACAAGGTGGGTGCCGGGGAGGTTCTCGGCACCTCCGGATATGAAGGCAACGGAGTTTATTTTGAAATCCGTCATCGCGGCACGCCCCTGAATCCGCTGCATTGGCTGGCGCCGCGCTGAAAACAACTGTTTCTGGGAGAATCGAACATGATGCTTTTCAAACGCTTTGGGCTGGCGGTGCTGCTGGCCGGGCTGTTTTTCGGCGGGGGCACCGTCGGCTTGCTGCTGTGCCGGGCACATTCCGCCGAACCCGGACAAATGTATCAGGAAATGCAACGGTTTACCGATGTACTGTCCATCGTGCGCAAAAGCTATGTTGATGAAGTGGCCTTCAAGGATCTGGTTCAGGGTGCCATTGACGGCATGCTGAGTTCGCTGGATCCCCATTCCGGCTATTTGCCGCCGGACATGTATCGCGAACTCGAGATCGATACCAAGGGCCAGTTTGGCGGCTTGGGCATCGAAATTTCCATCCGCGACGGGGCACTGCTCATCGTCGCTCCCATCGAAGACACCCCGGCTTTCCGCGCCGGGTTGCAATCCGGTGACATCATCGTCAAAATCGGCGACCGCTTCACCAAGGATTTGACCATCATGGAAGCGGTCAAACTCATGCGCGGCGCCAAGGGTACCAAAGTGACCCTGACCATCATGCGGGAGGGGTTTGAAAAGCCCAGGGAATACACTCTGACCCGTGAGATCATCAAGGTACGCAGTGTCCGGGCCCGAACTTTGGAAAAAGGGTTCGGTTATGTGCGCCTGGCGCAGTTCCAGGAGCGGAGCTACGACGACCTGCGCGCCGCCCTGAAAGCATTGCGCAAGGAAAATCAGGGCAGCCTGCAGGGACTGGTGCTTGATTTGCGCAACAATCCCGGTGGGTTGCTCGATCAGGCCGTGAAGATCGCCGATGCCTTTTTGGACGAGGGATTGATTGTCTATACGGACGGTCGCGAAGCCGCCAGCAAGATGCGTTTTGAGGCACGCAGCCGGGATACGGAACCCACTTATCCCATGGTGGTGCTGATCAATGGCGGCACGGCCAGCGCCTCGGAAATTGTGGCCGGCGCCCTGCAGGATCACGGTCGGGCGGTGGTGCTCGGCACCCAGAGCTTCGGCAAAGGTTCGGTGCAGACGGTGATTCCTCTCGGCGACGATTCCGGGCTGCGTCTGACCACGGCGCGTTATTTTACGCCCAAGGGAACCTCCATTCAGGCCAAAGGCATCAGTCCCGATATCGAGGTCAAGCCCCTTGAAATTCGCGAGGCGGCCGAAGGATTGACCGTGCGGGAACAGGATCTTCGCAACCACATCGATACGCCGGAGCTGCCGAGCGAGAAGCCGGCGCCTGCTCCCGGGGAGGAACCGGGGAACGCTGCGCTTCAGGATCAGGACCAGAAGGATTATCAACTGCTGCGGGCTCTGGATCTGCTCAAGGGTTGGCAGATATTCAATAGCTTGAAGCGCGCCGCCTGATTCATCATCTTTTTGCTTGCCAAGGGGGGATGCTCGCCATCCCCCCTGTTTTTGTGCCATGGCCGAAAAAAAACCACCACGTCGTCGGCGCTCGGTTGCCAAAGGCAATCGGCGCTTTGTGAACATACTTCTGATCTGCCTTGTTCTGGTCGCTTTTCTGGTCGGGGCCCTTGGTGCGCTGACTTATTGGCATCGCTCGCGGATGGGTGCCCCTCCGGTGCCCGGGCCGTCTGGCGAACCTTCGGTCCCGGGTCCGCCCGGGGTGGCAGAAGTGCCGCCTGCCGCCCATGACTTGCGGGCGATGTTGCAGGAAGAGCTTGAACAGGCATTGGGACGTCGCGGCATTATCTTGGACGGTCACGAGCCCAGGCGGGAAGCGGGGGTCCTGCACTACGATTTGCCGGCCGCCTTTCCCGGCGAGGCATGGCTGGAGGCTCTGCAGCAGACCCTGGGGCGACAAGACCCCGCTCTTAGAGTGGCGCGTCAGGGCGAGTCAGGCAGCGATGTGGTGATTCTGAGCCGAGGCGTCCCGCTCTTTTATCTGCATTTTCAGGGGCCGGAGCCGGAACCAATGGCGCCGCCGAAGTTGCCTCCACCGGTAGCCGGCGGCGGTCGTATCGCCATCATCGTCGACGATATGGGCCAGGATCTGACTGTCGCCCGCAAGCTTCTGAGCCTCGATCTGGACCTGACCATGGCCATCATGCCGGAGGAACGGCATACCGAGCAGGTGGCCATCCTGAGCCATCGGGCAGGACGGGAAATCCTGGTGCACATGCCCATGGAACCGACCCGGTTTCCGGAGCACGATCCCGGCCCCAACGCGTTGATGGTCGGATTGGATGCGGCGGAGATCCGTCAGCGGGTGGCCGGCTATTTCAGCAGGGTCCCCCATGCCGTCGGCGGCAACAATCATATGGGGTCGCGGTTTTCCGCCGACTCGGAGGGCATGGCAGCCGTGATGTCCGCCATGAAAGAGGGGGGCTGGTTCTTCATCGACAGCCGCACCAGTCCCGACTCTGTCGGCCCGACCAGCGCGGCTGCGGCCGGGGTGCCGGTGCGCAGCAGAGATGTTTTTCTGGATAACGACCGTGAGGTAGCGGCCATTCGGACCCAGATCAGGAAACTGGCGGCCAGGGCCCAACGCCAGGGCCAGGCCATCGGCATCTGTCATCCTTATCCGGAGACGGTGGCTGCTCTGGCGCAAGAGGCGGCCTGGATTCGCAGCCAGGGGATTACGGTGGTGCCGGTTTCGGCGTTGCTGAAGGAGGCTCCAAAGCGGACCAAGGCCCTGGCTGCAGCGGCGGATGCCGATGCGAAAGACCCGGTGAAATCAACAACGGATTGATGGAGGGGCGAACCGTCAGTCTTGTTGGGCCTGCTCCAAGGGGAGTTTGCGGGCAATGGCCTGCATCATGGCGGCAAAGCGGCGGTAGGGTTCCTCGGCCAGGATATCCTGATCCGTTTCACTGATACGGCGGACGAGCAAAAAGCGTTCGCACGCCAACCCGTCGCTGGTGAACAGCGTCCGGGCCGCCAGTTCATAGAGGCGGGACTTTTCCCGAGACAGAAAACGGCTCTCAAATTCCTTCAGGTCCAGGGTTTTTCGGGAAATTTCAAAGCCTTCCTCATCAAACCGGAAGAACTCCAACTGCGGCGTGCCGGCCACCGCCGTGTGACCACGCAAAACGAAATAGGAACGCCGGGCGGATTCCCGGAACAGTTCCCGCAGAGGATCGCCCGCCGGGATCTCTTTTTGGGCCTGGTAGAAGTAGCGGAACACGAGAGCGGCAAAACACTCTTCTTCCAGAAAACCGGCCACCGTGCCGTCGGAGGTCTGGCAAAAAAATCCGGGCAACGGGAAGGGGTCTTCGTCTGCCAGGGACTGGCCGCAGATCAGACAGTCCCGGATTAACTCGGCATGCCGTTGCCGGCGGGCCGCCTGGCGCAGTTCGAGGTCGTGCTGCTGGCGGCTGGATATTTCCTCCAGGCGGCGCTCGGTGGACTCCCGCAGGCCGATGAAGACCTGCCGGGCCAGATGGGCGAACTGACTGTGGACCGTGGTCCCGCGTCCATAGGTCAGGATCGGATAAATTTTGCCTTCGGGGTTGGTGTTCAGGGATTCGACTTTGGGGCTTTTGGCGATGAAGCCATCCAGACACCGGTAGCCGCGATTGATGGCATAGCCGCGCAGCAACTGTTGGGCATTTTTGAAGGGCCCTTCATAACGAATGCGGCTGTCGATCAGGCACGGCAAAACCCGCAGCGGCCGCTTGGAAAGACCCCAGGCATCGAAAAAGGCATAGAGGTTGCGGCAGTTTTCCAGCGAAGGTGCGTCCTTGACGGGAATGATGACCCGGTCCGATGCAAACAGGGCATTGCGGGTGAAAACATCCAGGGTCGGGCGGGTGTCGATGATCACGATTCCTTCCAGACTGGAAGCCGCCAGGATGGATGCCAGGGCATCGACCTTTGCCAGTCCTTCGGCGACGCTGTCCAGATGCCGACTGGAAGGAATATACTGGACGCCGTATTCGCCGACTTGCAGGACCTGATCCAAAGGGATACCCTTCAGCATATCCGTCAGATCGTAGTTGGGCGCACTGCGCCCGATGCGGAACATGCGATCCACCGAAAAATGGTTGTCGAAACTGAACAGGGTGACGGGCAAGTCCTCGCAAAGGGCTTTGAGGTAAATAGCCAGGTTGGTGGCCAGGGTGGTTTTTCCCACCCCGCCTTTTTCGCTCGAGACGGTGACGATATAAGGCTTCAGCATGGTATGGTCTGACCTTCCTCCGTGGTGGGCGTTTCATGTATAGGGGAATGGCGGACGGTTGTCAATAACTCGACAAGTGGACAGGTTATGAAATTTCCGGATGGGGCGGGAGCGTTGAGTGTTTCCCGGCTGGTTGGGCTGATCAAGGATGTGGTGGAAGAAAACTTCATGCAGGTGCTGATCCTGGGGGAAATCGCCAACTTTTCCGCTCCGGCATCGGGCCATTTCTACCTGTCCCTCAAGGATGACAACGCCCAACTGCGGGCGGTCATGTTCCGGACGCAAAATCGGTTGCTGCGCTTTCGTCCTGAAAACGGCATGCAGGTACTGTGTGCCGGACGGGTTTCCCTTTATTCCCAGCGCGGTGAACTGCAGGTGGTTGTCGATCATATGGAGCCTCAGGGGCAGGGCGCCTTGCAGGTGGCCTTCGAGCAGTTGAAAGCCCGGTTGGCTGCCGAAGGATTGTTCGATGCGGCGCGGAAACGGCCGTTGCCGACCTTCCCCCGCACCATCGGGGTGGTGACTTCTGCGACCGGCGCCGCCATTCACGATATACTCCAGGTGCTGCGGCGACGCGGTGCCGGAGTAAGGGTGCTGTTGCGGCCGGTGCGGGTGCAGGGCGACGGCGCCGCCCTGGAAATCGCCGAAGCCATTGCCGACCTCAACCTCCATGGCCAGGCCGATGTCTTGATCGTGGGGCGCGGCGGCGGTTCGACGGAAGACCTCTGGGCATTCAACGAGGAACCGGTGGCCCGTGCGGTGTATGCATCCCGAATTCCGGTTATTTCCGCCGTTGGGCACGAGGTGGATGTCAGCATCAGCGACCTGGTGGCGGATCTGCGGGCGCCCACGCCCAGTGCGGCCGCGGAAATGGTGGCCAAGGGACGGGAGGAGTTGGAGCGACACGTGGATCATCTTCTGCTGCGGCTCACCGGGCCCATGCAGAGCCGTTTGGTGGTCTTGCGGGAACGCCTGAACGGCCTGCGGCGGCGTCTGCGTTCGCCCCAGGAGCGCTTGCGGCAGGGCGGCCGTCAGCTGGTGGATCTGCAGCGCCGCCTGCAGAGCGCCATGGCGCAACGGCAACGGCAGGCCGGCAATCGTCTGGGCCTGGCCTGCGGCCGTTTGGATGCCCTGTCGCCTCTGGCCACGTTGCAACGCGGCTATGCCATCGTTTTCGACGCCCAAGGTCAGTCGGTGATTCGGGATGCGGCACAGCTGACGCCCGGCCAGCAGGTCCGGATACGCCTGCCGCGAGGTCGCTTCTGCAGCCGGGTGGAGGCTGTGCAACCTCTTGAGGATGGTCCCCTGGATTGCCCTTCTCCCACCGCCCAGGTTCCCGGCTCGGCAAAAAGCCTTGACTGATCGCGGACCGGACGGTGATAATTGGCATTTAACATTGGAGCGAGATGACCATGTCGGAAATGTCTTTCGAGACCGCGTTGCGGGCCCTGGAAGAGATAGTGGAGCGGTTGGAAAGCGGGGACTTGTCCCTGGAAGACTCCCTGAATTGTTTTGAGCAGGGGGTGAAGCATGCCGCGCGTTGTCAGGAACTGCTGAAAGCCGTCGAACTGCAGGTCGAAACCTTGCTCAAACAGCAGGACGGAACCTTTGGTGTCGGCAAGCTCGAGGAATAAATTTTTATTTTGGTTTGATCGGAGGACCATAAATGGAGTTGAAAGCCTATCTCAAAGAGCGCCAGGCGCTGGTCGATGCTGCTCTGAACAATTATCTGCCCGGCGAGGACATGCTGCCGGCCAGTCTGCATCAGGCCATGCGCTACGCGGTCATGGCCGGCGGCAAGCGCGTCCGGCCGATCCTCATGATGGCGGCCTGCGACGCCGTGGGCGGAGATTCGATGCGGGTCATGCCGGCCGCCTGCGCCATGGAGATGATTCATACCTATTCCCTGATCCATGACGACCTCCCGGCCATGGACGACGATGATTTTCGCCGCGGTCGTCCGACCTGCCACAAGGTATATGGGGAAGCCCTGGCCATCCTGGCCGGCGATGCCCTGCTGACGGAGGCCTTTATTCTGATGTCCCGACTGGGGGAGCAAGGCGTTGCGCCGGAAACGGTCTGCCAGGTGGTCCATACCATTGCCCGCTGCGCCGGCTCCAAGGGTATGGTCGGCGGCCAGGTGGTGGACATGGATTCGGAGGGCAAAACCATCGATCTGGCTACCCTCGAATACATCCACACCCATAAGACCGGAGCCCTGATCCTGGCCTCGGTTCAGTCCGGTGCCCTGATCGGGGGTGCTTCGCCTGCCGAACAGGAAGCCTTGACCCGTTACGCCCAGGCCATCGGACTGGCTTTCCAGGTTGCGGATGATATTCTCGATATCGTCGGTGACCAGCAGTTGCTGGGCAAGGATGTCGGCAGCGACGAAGCGCGCGGCAAGGCGACCTATCCGGCCCTGTTGGGGTTGGAAGGGGCCCGGCAGCGGGCCCGGGAGTTGCGTGACGTCGCCCTTGAGGCCCTCGACGGCTTCGACGAAAAGGCCGAACCTCTGCGGCAGATCGCGCACTACATTGTTGACCGGTCTTTTTAAGCGAGGAGAACATACTCGTGAGTATTTTGAAAAATCTTAAGTCTCCCGATGGGTTAAAGCAGCTTTCTGTGCCGGAGCTTGAAGTTCTTGCAGCGGAAGTGCGGGAGCAGATCATCCATACCGTTGCGGAAACCGGTGGCCACTTGGCCAGTTCCCTTGGTGTAGTGGAACTGACCATCGCCCTGCACCGGGTACTTAACACACCTACGGATAAAATTGTCTGGGACGTCGGACATCAGGCCTATGCCCACAAATTGCTGACCGGCCGGTTGGAACGATTTCACACCCTGCGTAAGTTCGGCGGCATCAGCGGATTTCCCAAGCGTAGCGAAAGCCCCTATGACGCCTTTGATGTCGGTCACTCCAGTACCTCCATCTCGGCGGCTCTGGGCATGGCCGCGGCCCGGGACGTGCGTGGCGGAAAGGAAAAAATCGTGGCCGTGATCGGCGACGGTTCCCTGACCGGCGGCCTGGCTTTCGAAGGCCTCAACCAGGCCGGCCATCTGGGCAAGAACCTGGTAGTGATCCTGAACGACAACGAAATGTCCATTTCGCCCAACGTCGGTGCCATCTCAGCCCTGATCAACCGCAAGATGACCTCGGAACTGGTGGTGAGGCTGAAGCGGGAAGCGGAAAACTTCCTCAGTCACGTGCCGCGTATCGGCAAGGACCTGTTGAAAGTGGCCCGACGTGCCGAGGAATCCCTGAAAGGCTTTTTTACTCCAGGCATGTTGTTCGAGGCTTTCGGATTTGATTATGTCGGGCCCCTCAATGGCCATCGGTTGGACAGGCTACTGCCGGCTCTGGAAAATCTCGCCCACCTGGAGGGACCGGTGCTGGTGCATGTCGTGACTCGCAAGGGCCGGGGTTATGCCCCGGCCGAACAGCAGCCTTCGCTGTTTCACGGTGTCGGTCCCTTTGAACGGGAGACGGGGGCCGTCAAGGCGGTGAAGGGCGGTGCGGCGAGCTATACCGGTGTGTTCGGCCGTACCCTGGTGGAATTGGGCGAGCAGGATTCGCGGCTGGTGGCCATTACCGCCGCCATGGTCGAGGGGACCGGTCTCAAGGCCTTTGCCGAGCGTTTTCCGGACCGGTTTTTCGATGTCGGCATCGCCGAGCAGCATGCCGTTACCTTTGCCGCCGGGCTCGCCTGTCAGGGACTGCGCCCGGTGGTGGCGCTCTATTCAACCTTCCTGCAGCGTGCTTACGACAATGTTCTGCACGATGTCGCCATGCAGAAGCTGCCTGTGACCCTGGCCATCGATCGCGGCGGCCTGGTCGGCGCCGATGGCCCTACGCATCACGGCGTGTTCGACCATTCATTTTTACGGCACATCCCCAACCTCACCATCATGGCACCGCGCAACGAGGTGGAACTGCGGCGGGCCATGGCAACCTCCCTGGTCGTCGATGGACCGCTTGTCTACCGTTACCCGCGGGGTGATGCCCTGGGGCTGTCCATGGATGAACCGCCCGTTCCGCTGCCCGTTGGCAAGGGAGAAAAGTTGCGGGATGGCAAGGATGGGGTCATCCTGGCGTTGGGCGTGGTCGCCAACGACGCCCTGGCCGCCGCCGAACTCCTCCAGGAGGAGGGACTGTCCCTGGCGGTGGTCGATGCCCGTTTCCTCAAGCCGCTGGACAAGGAATTGCTGATTGGCGAGGCACGTCGCACCGGCCGGGTCATCACCGTTGAGGAAAATGCCCTGCAAGGCGGTTTCGGTTCCGCCGTGCTCGAAATGTTGAACGATGAGAATATTTCGGCTGCGGTGCTCCGCATCGGCTTGCCCGACCATTTCATCGAACAGGGCACCCAAAACGAACTGCGGGCACTGTGCGGACTCGATGCCAAGGGGATTGCCGCTTCGGTTCGGGCTTTTCTGGAGCCCTCGGCGGCACCCGGCCAGGCCTCCTGAAATCCATTTACGTCTGCCTGATGTCAAAACCGGTTCCCTCATCTCCCGCGTGAAGGAACCGGTTTTTTATCATCGTCCAAGCATGTCAACTCAATATGACAAGTTGGTTGACATTCCCCTGGACCGAATGCTAGTTTTTCGCCCATGAGTCAGACTTTGTACAGTATTCGCATGCGGTCAGCCCGCGACGGACGCCATATTTCCGGCGCCGAGCGTCTGGTGCCGGCCGGCGAACTTGAGGGCCTGGCAGGGTTTTTGGTGCGACGCGCATTGCAACATCCGCGGGGTGCCGCCGCAGAAATCCAGCTGACCATCGAAGAAATTCCACCTGGGCGCCTGAACCGGGGTCATCTGCCCGATGTCCATACCCTGCGGGTCGCCAACTTCCGACAGGGTCGTCAGGCCGCCCTGGTGCTTTTGGAGCGGGCCGGTGTCCGGATGCAGGCTGCCCGCCAGGCCATCGAACGCCTGGCTGCCGGTGCCGCGCCGGATGGCGGCTGCATGCGTGGCGCCATGCTGGTGGATGCTCGTGACGGTCACCGAATGGAACCGGATCCGGCCCGGGGCATCCGGGCCAGCCACATGGATCTGGACCCTGCAGCCGAGGAGGAGTTGCGCCGGCGCCTGGCGCCGTATGCCTTGGACAACGAGCATGTGCGCGACGCCCTGGTTCTGGCGGCCAAGGTTCTGGCAACCCCGGGGTTGGTGGCCGAGTTGTGCTGGTCCGATGATCCCGGGTATGTGACCGGCTATGTGGCCACCCCTCGGGACGGTTACCTGCGTATCAGTCATCTCAAGCCCATGGGCGATGAGTTGGGGGGGCGGGCCTTTTTTGTGCGGCCGGGATGCTGTTTGGACGCGGTTATGGAGCACTTGGAAAAATCGGTCTGGATATTCGACAGGGTGGGGCGGATCCACCCTCCCATGGACTGGCAAGGATGAATCATGGAACTTTGGCGCAAACAACTGCAGCAGCTTTCCGCCGCGAACCTGTTGCGCACTTTGCGTACCGTCGATGGCGCCCAGGACACCCGGATCACCCTGGGCGATCGCGAGGTGTTGCTGTTGTGTTCCAACAATTATCTCGGCCTGGCCAACCATCCCCTTTTGGTCGAGGCGGGCTGCCGCGCCCTGCAGGATTACGGCGCCGGCAGCGGCGGCAGCCGGCTGATCTCGGGCAGCATGCGCCTGCATGCCGACCTGGAAGACCGGCTTGCCGCCTTCAAGCACACCGAGGCGGCGCTGTTGTTCAATTCCGGGTATGCGGCCAATACCGGGATCCTTCAAGCTCTGCTCGGCCCTGATGATGTCATTTTTTCCGATCAACTCAATCATGCCTCCATTATTGACGGTTGCCGGTTGAGCCGGGCGCGAACCCTGGTGTTTCCCCATGGGGATGTGGAGGCTCTGGAACGGATGATGGTTGCCGAACAAGTTCGGCGCAAAGGGCTCTGGCTGATGGTCACCGACGGTGTGTTCAGCATGGACGGCGACCTGGCACCCTTGCCGGAACTGGTGCGTCTCAAGGAGCGTTTCGATTGTCTGCTGATGGTCGACGATGCCCACGGCACCGGAGTCCTGGGCGAAACGGGCCGCGGCACCGCCGAATATCTGGATTGCCTGCCACAGATCGATATTCATATGGGGACCCTGGGCAAGGCCCTGGGCGGATTCGGGGCCTTTGTCGCCGGCTCCCGCCCGCTGGTCGACCTGCTCATCAACCGGGCCCGCTCCTTCATTTTTTCCACCAGCCTGCCGCCGGCAGTGGCTGCCACCGCCCTGGTTGCTTTGGATCTGGTGGCCGGAGCGGAAGGACGAGCGCTGCGAGAGTCGCTGCATGCCAACCGGGTTCGGTTCCTTCAGAGCTTGAAGTCGGCCGGTCTCCAGGTGATGGAGCAATCGACCCCCATCATTCCCATCCTGACGGGGGAACCGGCTGCGACCATGGCCGCCAGCGCCCGATTGCTCGAAGAGGGTTTTTTTGTGCAGGGGATCCGGCCGCCCACCGTTCCGGAAGGGTGTTGTCGACTGCGGGCCACGGTCATGGCCACGCATCGGGCAGAAGAGTTGAAACAGGCGGCGGTTCGCATCGCCGCCGCAGTAAGGAGTGATGTATGCTGAAATTCGCCATGCTCATGGGCGGTCGACGCCTTGCCTACCGGGACTCGGGACATGGCCCGGCACTGGTCATGCTGCACGGCTGGGGTCATTCATCCGTGGCCTTTGAAAGGGTGCGGGACTGCTGGAACGGTCCCGGGCGCCTGCTGGCACCGGATTTGCCGGGGCATGGCCACAGTGGGCCGGGCCGGGGTTACGAACTGCCGTTGGTGGCGCAGGATCTCCTGGAATGGCTGGATGAACTCAATGTGCAGGATCTGGTACTGCTTGGCTGGTCCTTTGGCGGGCAATTGGCTTTAGAAATGGTGCGGCATCTCGGTGGTCGAATGCGGGCGCTGCTGCTGGTGGCAAGCACTCCCTGTTTCGTCCAAAAGGACTGTTGGGCGGCCGGACAGCCGGTGGGCCGGCTACGCCTTCTGGAGCGTCAGTTAAGGCGGGATTTTCTTGGTGGTCTGGAACGATTCTTCCGCAGCCAGTTTCAGGGGGAGACCCTGGCCAACGACCTCCTGGAGGGCTTGTGGAGCGAACAGTTGCGCAGAGCCGACCCGCCAAGAGAGGACGCCACTCTGGCCGGGTTGCGGATGTTGGCCGGCAATGACTGGCGCACATCCTTGCCGGTACCGGCCTGTCCGGTGCTGGTCCAGCATGGAGCTGAAGATGTCGTCATCCCAGTTGCTGCCGGCCGTTTTCTGGCCGAGCGGTTACCGGGCAGCCGCTTGGAATTGTGGAGCGGCTGCGGTCACGCCCCCATGCTCAGCCGGCCTCAGAGTTGTGCCCGGCTGTGGCAGGAATATCTTGTTGAATGACCGGGAATAAACCGGATCGGATCCGGGTGCGGCGCAATTTCGAGGCCGGTGCGGTCAGCTATAATCACCATGCCCGGGTTCAGCAGCGGGTGGCGCAACAACTGACCGAGGGTATCGCCGGGCTGACACTGCCGGCCGGGCCGATCCTGGAGGTCGGCTGCGGAACCGGCAACCTGACCCGGTTGCTGCGTTTGGCGCTTCCGCAATGCCGGATGCTGGTCCTGGACCTGGCGGGAAACATGATCCGGGCTTTGGACCGGGAACTGCGAAAGGATGGTGCGGTGGTCGCCGATGCCCGCGCCCTGCCGCTTGCAACCGGTTCCATGGCCCTGGTCTGCGCCGCTTCCGTCTATCAGTGGATACCCGAACTCCCTTCGGCGTTTGGCGAGGCCCAGCGGGTTTTATGCCCCGGCGGCCAGTTTGCCTTCGCCCTGTTCGGGCGCGAAACCCTTTGGGAGCTGCGCGAGGCCTATGGGGAAGCAGCCAGGGCCTGCGGTCGGCCGCTGCCGAATCACCTGCTGACCCTGCCGACCATGGCGGAGGTAGGACGGAGTTTGTCCGACGCCGGCTTGACCATCCGCCAACTGGAGCAACAGAAGGAGCAGGATGAATTGGACAGTGTCGCCGATCTGGTCCGTTCCCTGAAACAGATCGGGGCTCAAACCGCCGGTGGTCGCGAAGCGGGAGGTCTGACCTCCCGCCGATTCTGGCAGGAGTTGGAAGCGCGCTACCGGCGCGGGTTTGGCCATGAACGGGGAATTCCGGCAACCTATCAGGTCATCTACGGTTTGGCGGAAAAGCGGTAAACCTCCGTATGGCTGATGCGTCTGAGGCAACAATCGCTGAAAAGGGGGGCTTCAGTCGCAGGCCTGGAGAACGGCGCATTTGAGGTATTCGGTTTCCGGACAGGAAAGCAGCACCGGGTGATCGAAGGACTGCCCGCGCATTTCCACCAGACGCATTTCCCTGCCGGCCTGACGGGACGCATGGCGTATGGTGTGCAGGAAAGTATCCCGATCCATGTGATGGGAACAGCTGCAGGTAAACAGGTATCCCCCCGAAGCCAGCAATTCCATGGCCCGGCGGTTGATGGTCAGATAGCCCTTGATGGCTTCGGGCAGGCGCTTGCGGCTTTTGACAAATGCCGGCGGGTCCAGAATGATGGTTCCGAACCGGTGTTTTTCCTGCCGCAACCGGCGCAGCAGTTCGAACACATCGGCCTGCACGAACCGACAGGTGGACTCCTGGAAATTGAGCTGGGCATTGGCTTCGGCCAGCGCCACCGCCGTCGGCGAGATGTCCACCCCAAGAACCTCGGCAGCGCCGAAACGGGCTGCATGGATGGCCCAACTGCCGGAATAACAAAACAGGTCCAGCACCCGTTGGTCCTCGACCCGGTTCTGCAGCGCCAGGTGGTTTTCCTTCTGGTCGAGAAAATGGCCGGTTTTCTGTCCGCCCAGGATATCGACCCGGAAACGCAGGCCGTGCTCGATGATTTCCAACGGCTCCGGGAGGCTGCCATAAAGCAATTCCACCTGCTGCGGCAACCCTTCAAGTTCGCGTACGGCGGCATTATTGCGGGCGACGATGGCCCGAGGTTGCAACAGGTTTTTTAATGCGGCAAGGATCAGGTCGCGACGGTGCTCCATGCCCAGGGTCAGGAACTGAACCGCCAGCACATCCTGGTAGCGATCCACCACCAGGCCGGGCAGATGATCGCCTTCGCCATGGACCAGGCGCAAGGCGCCGGCATCTCCGTAGAGGGTGCGGCGATGCGCCAGGGCATGTCCGATGCGGTCCAGAAAAAAATCGGCGGTGTCGATGTCCGCGGCTGCCCGTGACAGGATCCGGGCGGCGATGAGAGAATGGGGGTTATAATAAGCGGTGCCGAGGAGTTCATTGCCGGCACTCAATACCTGAGCTGCGGTTCCAGGTTCCACGGATCCTTCGATTCGTTGGATTTCGTTGCTGAATACCCAAGGGTGACCACTGCGTATCCGACGCTCATGGCCGGGTCGAAGATGCAGACGAATCATGCCGGACCCGCTTTTCCGAGGAGCGCTTGGATAATCGCCTTGGCATGGTCGGAAACCACGGAATAGTAAACTTCAACGCCGCTGCGGTGACCTTCGATGATGCCTTTGTTCTTGAGCAAAGCCAGATGCTGGGATACGGTCGCCTGCGGTAAGCCCAGGCATTCCCAGATATGTTTGACGTTGCAGGAACCGGACAGCAGTCCGGCAACGATTTTCAGGCGGACCGGGTGGCCCAATACCTTGAGGATATCCGCTTCGCGCTGGTACTCGCAATTTTTGTTGAACTCAACAGGTGTTGGCATGATGAAAATCCGATGGTGTTTTTAAATTGATTTGAATATATGAATATTATTGGCAGGTTGTGCTGATGTCAAGGAATTAACCGACTGGACAAAAAAGGAAATTGGCTATGCGATATCTGATTGGGCTGGTAGCACTGCTGTTTTGCTGGCAGGCAGGGACACTACAGTCTGCTGCCCAGGAACCGCCGGCCACTGTGGCTGGAGGAACCCTCGTTGCGGAAAAGCTGCATTACGATATTTCCTTTCTATGGCTGAACCGGGCTGCGGAAGCCCAAATATCCCTACAGCCCGACGGCCATGACGGGCGTTTTCGGGTGGAGCTCGAAGCTAAAACCCTCGGTTTGAGCGCTTGGGCGACCGGGGATCGCCGACAGCGTTTCGTCAGTCTGGTACAGAAGGATGAGAAGGGGGTTCTGCGCACCCTGAAACATGATTCCGACACCCACTCCACCAAACGGGGAGCGACCCGCAGTCGTTTGAAACATCTCCGTTACGATGCAAAAGGACGGAAAATCATCCAGCAGGTGGTGCGCAACGGCAATCGGAACCCCGAAGAGGTGTTTACCTTGGATGGTCCCATGCCTTTTGATTTTTTGGCCGGCTTTTACAATTTTCGCGCCGGTGCATTTGGTCCTTTGACGGTTGGTGCCCAATTCCGGATTCCCACCTTTGCCCGTGGGCAGGAATCGGAAATCAAGGTTCGGGTGCTGACGTCGGAGGAGGCCCTCAGGGCCAGGCTGCCATCCAATGGTCTGGCGATTCGGGTGAACATGGATCCGGAGGTCTTCGATACGGGGGACGGCACCGTCTATGTCTGGTTTGACGCCCAGGGACGGCCGGCACGGGTGATAGTGAAAAATGTGGTCGGTTTTGGCGATGTGCGGGGCACCTTGCGCCCCTGATCGGTCGCCGTCCATCCTCTGAAGACCACGAACGAGAACGCCCCAATCCGGATGCAGGGGCCTATGCAGTTGGCATTGCATGCACCTAGGCCGGCAGGACCGGTTTACGGGAGGAACATGGGAGTGGAACGCATTTATGTAGTCGGACATCGAAATCCTGATTCGGATTCCATCTGCAGTGCCATCGGCTATGCGCAGCTGCGCAGGATGCAGGGGCTGACCCAGGTAATGGCGGCGCGCGCGGGCAACATCAATCGTCAGACGGAATTCGCCCTCGAATACTTCGGCGTACCGCAACCCGAACTGCTCACGGATGTCGTGCCGCGGGTCGGCGATCTGGTCCGGCGGCCGGCGGTAACCATTGCTGAGAATGCCCCTCTGGCCTGGGCCGTGGATCTGTTTCACAGGCATGACATCGGCTTGCTGCCGGTGCTCGATGCCATGGGAGCGCCTCTGGGTTTGCTGCTGCTGAAGGAGGTTGCCAAACGTTTTCTGGTGGCCGGGCAGAATGAGGGGCTGCGACAGGTGCGTACAACGGTCGACGGCCTGATTAAAGCATTGCAGGCGCAGGTTCTTCACGCGGTTCAAGCCGCCAATGTGGAAAACCTTGATCTGTATGTCGGCGCCATGGAGTTCGCCAGTTTCCGAGAGCGGTTGAAGGGCACGGATTGCCGTCGCCTGCTGGTGCTTACCGGGGATCGGCGCGAAATTCAGGAATACGCCATCCGCCTGGGAGCAAGAATATTGGTTGTCACCGGCGGCAAACCGGTCGCCGAGGAACTCTTGGCGGAAGCCCGGGACAAGGGTGTTACCGTGCTGGGAACAGCCTTCGATACGGCAACCGCCACCTGGTTGGCGCGGCTGTCCACTCCGGTTTCGGAATTGCTGGAACCGGAATGGGCCTCCGTCGGCATCAATGAACCGCTGGATGAGCTGCGTTTCAAACTGCTGGAAAGCGGTCTGCCCGGCGTTGTGGTTCTGGATGAGGACGGCAGGGTGGAGGCCGTTGGCACCAAGAGCACGCTGCTGGCGCCGTGCCCCATCCGGTTGATCCTGGTCGACCACAATGAATTGAGCCAATCGGTGCCGGGGGCCGAGCGGGTCGAGGTCCTCGAGGTGGTCGACCATCATCGGCTGGGTAATTTTCATACCGATTTGCCGATTCGATTCATCAATCAGCCGGTGGGCAGCACCTGTACCATTGTCGCCAGCCTGTATCAGCAGGCCGGCCTGGTTCCTGACCGGCCGATTGCCGGCCTGTTGCTGAGCGGCTTGTTGTCGGATACCGTGATTCTCAAATCGCCGACGACTACCGACCTGGATCGGGAACTGGCCGTCTGGCTCGCCGAACTGGCCGGGGTGGATGCCATGGAGTTGGGCGAAAAGCTGTTTGCCGCCGGCAGCGTGCTGAGCGCCTATGCCACATCGGAAGAGCTCATTCTGGCCGATTTCAAGGAATACCGTATAGGCAACCGTCTGTTTGGCATAGGGCAGGTGGAAGTGGTCAATTTCGTAGAATTCGATGCGCGCAAGGAGGATATCGCACACAGTTTGAAGAGCCTGGTGGAAGCACGCGGTATCGATCTCGGCGCCCTGCTGGTGACCGACATCGTCCGGGAGACAAGCCTTTTACTGGTAGCCGGGGCTCGCGAGTTGACCCGGCGCATCGGTTTTCCGATGCAGGAAAACAACCTGTTCGAACTGAAAGGAGTTCTGTCTCGCAAAAAGCAGTTGCTACCGCATCTGCTGCGGGCGTTCAAGGAGTGAATCACCAGCCGATTTCCTCGTCATGGATCCGCGTTTCCCGGTCCAGGCACGGTACAGGGGGTATGAACGGCCCTGGATTTTTCTCCCCCTCTCAGATTGTTGATGGATAATTATTGCCACCTCTTGGCTGTTTTTTCGCCCCTGCTCCGGGGGGGTGGAAAGCTTTTTTATTGTTTGTCCTCGCCTCCAAAACATGGTATGAGTCATAGGGGCTGTGGCCGAGGAAGGCCCGGGGAACGGGCCGCATCAAGGTCCCGGGCCACCGCTTTAGACCAACCTTTGGCGCGGGATTAGGGCGCTGGTCTTCCATCTTGTCTTTTGTTCCTCTCCGCCATTCCTGCAAATTCAGAAGCCCGGGTTGCTCTCCGAGTCAGGTCCATGCATACTTTGCAGGCAGAGATTCCCTGACTTACAGGCGCAAGGTATGCTCAGAGTTCCGGTACCGGTCAAATCGGACTGCACTTTTTGAAAGATGATCCAAAAATGGTCCGCAAAGTCAGAAATATTGTCATTTTCGTCGCTCTGGTTCTGGTCGCCTGCGGTGCTTTCGGTCTCTGGGCGGTTCCCTTGGCCAAGGATTCCGGCGATACGGAAGCCCTGCGTACCCGACTGCTGGCCCACCTGATCCAAAACCAGTTGGCGGAAAACCACTACAGCGGCAAAGCCGTGGATGACGTCTTGTCCCGAGCGGCTTTCGAGCTATATCTGGAACAACTCGATTTTCAAAAACGTTTTCTGCTCCGGGAGGATGTGGAGTCACTCCGGCATTATGCCGATCGCATCGACGATGAAATGATCAGTGGCGACATCCAGCTGGTACGTGCCGGTTCCCGGTTGCTGCGCCTGCGCATTGCCGCGGTGCAGGATATGGTGCCCCAGTTGATGGCCAAGGAAGAAGATTTTCAAAAGCAGGAATTTTTTGAGACCGATCCGGCCAAGCGTGATTATTGCGGCACTCTGCAGGAACTGCGCGAGCGCTGGCGCCGGATGCTGAAATACCAGGTTCTGCTGCACTATGCTGAATTGCTTCTGGACCAGCAGGCCAAGGCGGATCCGGCGGCGCTGGCGGCAAAACCCTTGAATGAAGACCTGTTGCGGCAGGCAAGGGAAAAAACCCTGTCCAGCACCCGGCATCTCTTGACGCGATTGCTGAACGAGTCGGAGCGGGAACATCTGGAGCGTTACCTTAATGCTTTTGCCAGGGCCTTCGATCCGCATACCAACTATCTGGCTCCTGACGAAATGGAAGATTTTGAAATCAGCATGAAGGGGTCGCTGGAGGGCATCGGTGCGACCTTGCGAGAGGACGAAGGTTTTATTCGGGTGGTGGAAATTCTGCCGGGCAGTCCGGCCGCCCGGCAAGGGCAGTTGCAACCCGAAGACATTATTTTGAAGGTGGCCGAAGGCAAGCGCGAACCGGTGGATATTACTGATACCCGGGTTCGCCAGGCGGTGCGCCTGATCCGTGGCCGAAAAGGGACCGAGATCCGTTTGACGGTCCGCAAACCGACCGGTGTAACCCTGGTCATTCCCCTGATCCGAGATGTGGTGGAAATAGAGGAAGGGTTCGTCAAATCTGCTGTGCTGCCGCTGCCCGGAGATGGGTCCGCTAAAATCGGCTATTTGCGCATTCCTTCCTTCTACCGGGATTTTGAGGGTAATCGCAATGGCCGGGTGGCCCGGAATGTTACGGATGATGTCGAGCGGGAACTGAAACAGCTGCAGGACCAGGGTGTTGTCGGTCTGGTACTGGATTTGCGCAACAATGGTGGCGGGGCACTGACCGACGCCATCAGTATTGCCGGGCTGTTCCTGCCCCAGGGACCTATGGTGCAGGTTCGCGACGGCCAAGGCGACATGACTGTTTTCAATGATCAGGATGTGCGGATTGTATATCACGACCCTGTTGTGGTCCTGGTCAACCGGTTCAGTGCCTCCGCATCTGAGATTCTTGCGGCAGCTATTCAAGATTATGGGCGGGGGTTGGTGGTTGGCGGTGACGGTACCCATGGCAAGGGAACCGTACAGGGAGTGTTCAGTCTCGATCAGGCCCTGGAATATGGGCCCCTGCGAGGCCTCGGCCCGCTGGGCGCTTTGAAAGTCACCATGCAGAAATTTTACCGCATCACCGGTGCCTCGACGCAAGTCAAAGGAGTGGTGCCGGACATTGTTCTGCCCGACAGCCTGGAATTTTTGAAAAGCGGCGAACAGTTCAGCAAAAACCCCCTGCCCTGGGATACCGTGGCGGCCGTGTCCTTTGAGCCTTGGTCCGAGCCACGGCCCGATTTGGAGGCCTTGCGACGGCAGAGTCGGGCCAGGGTATCGAGGGATGCGGACTTCGCCGCCATAAAAACGGAAAACCGGCGCAATGTGGAACGCAGCAAAAACAGCCTGCGCTCCCTGCGTCTCGCCGCAATGGTGCAGGAAATGGCGGAATTGCGCAACGTTGATGAGGGAGCGGAAATGCCGGGGTGGTTCGGCGGCAGGGGCACGAAAAACGGGGATCTTTCCAGCATCTTGAAAAAAGATCCTTACGCCAGGGAAGCCGCCGCGGTTCTGTCCGATCTGCTGCAGTTCATGGCCGGCGATTCCCGCCAAGTGGTCGGTTTTTGAATTTTATCCTTGACACCTCAAGGCCCATTTTGTTATCAATATCGAGCTTTTGAAGGGCCCCGTAGCCAAGTGGTAAGGCAGAGGTCTGCAAAACCTCCATCACCAGTTCAAATCTGGTCGGGGCCTCCAAATCAAACTGAAAAGCCGGCGCCAGCCGGCTTTTTTTGTACCGTCCCAATTACCGTTCTTGCTAGACGGCATTTTCATGCTAGATTTGGCATAGTCGTCCTAACTGTTGCGGCGACAAGTATTTTTTGTCCGGATGGCAGAACCTCGTACTTGCCTTTTGCGTGAGGTCGCCGAGCGGGCAAACAGAACGGGGAGGTCAGCCATGCGACGTGCGCCGGCGGTGGCCGGTCAGTTTTATCCTGGCAAATCTTCTGAATTGCGGGCGCTGGTGGAAGAATATGTGACCACCGCTGTGGCGCCTCGACCGGCCATTGGTCTTATGGTGCCCCATGCCGGTTATCTCTATTCTGGCGCCATTGCCGGAGCCACCTTTGCTGCGGCAGTTTTGCCTCCCAGAATCATTCTTCTTGGCCCCAACCATACTGGACACGGCAAGCCCATGGCGGTGGCCGCAGCCGGGGAATGGGTGACGCCCCTTGGCGAGACTTCTATCGATGCCGATCTTGCCGGTGAAATCCTGGCTGCGGATAGCGGTTTGACCGACGATGCCCTGGCCCATCGTTTCGAACATTCTTTGGAAGTGCAACTGCCCTTCATTCAGGTTCTGGCTGCTACGGCCAGGATCGTCCCCATTTGCCTCGCCCCCGTTCCCCTGGAACGACTGCTTGACTTGGGCCGGATACTGGCTCGGGTGATCAGCGCCCATACCGAGCCGATTTTGCTGGTTGCCAGTTCCGATATGACCCATTACGAACCCGGCGCCACCGCTCGCCGCAAGGACCAACTGGCTTTGGACCACATCTGTGCCTTGGACGCGGAGGGTCTTTTCTCCACGGTCGTCAAGCATAATATCAGCATGTGCGGGGTGGTTCCGGCCGTGGTCATGCTGGCCGCCGCGCAGGAGTTGGGTGGGCGCCAGGGAACGGTCATTCGCTACGGCAATTCGGGTGACGTAACCGGCGACCAAGCCGAAGTTGTGGGCTATTCAGGCGTTTTGGTTGATTAGCGGGAGCGGCAAAAGAACTTGTCAAGCCGGCAGGATTGCAGTATAAGAGGGGGGGCTGTCAGGGACAGCCCCTTCCTTTTTCCGCATTCCAAATGTTCACACCAAACCATCCGTTTTAGAATGTTGCAATTTCAGTATTTAATTTCAGGAATGAACCTCTGCATGGATTTCTTCCTGACAGGAGTCGAGCATGTCGAAGTTGCGTGTACGTTTTGCCCCCAGTCCCACCGGCTATCTCCATATCGGCGGCGCGAGAACCGCCTTGTTCAATTATTTGCTGGCACGCAAGGAAGGCGGTTCCTTCATTTTGCGCATCGAGGATACGGATGTTGCCCGGTCCACCCAGGAGTCGGTGGATGCCATCCTGCAGGCCATGGAATGGCTGGGAATGCAGTGCGATGAAGGGCCGGTTTTTCAATCGGCCCGCTTTGATCTTTATCGACAGAAGGTCAGGCAGTTGCTGGACCAAGGCCTGGCCTATCGCTGCTATTGCACTGCGGAGGAGCTGGAAGCCAAGCGTGAGCAGGCGCTCCAGGAGGGCCGTAAGCCCAAGTATGACGGGACCTGTCGCGCGTTGCAGGGGACTTTTTCAGAGCGACCCTTCGTGGTGAGGTTTCGAGCTCCAGGTTCCGGTGCCACCACTTTTGAGGATCGCATCAAGGGCCCCATAACCTTTCAGAACGAGGAACTTGACGATCTGATTATCCAGCGGTCCGATGGCACACCGACCTATAATTTCGTGGTCGTGGTGGATGACGCCGAGATGGCCATCAGCCTTGTTGTACGCGGTGATGACCATATCAACAATACGCCGCGTCAGATCCTGCTTTATCAGGCGCTGGGCTATCCGGTGCCGGATTTTGCCCATGTCCCCATGATCCTGGGTGCCGACAAGAGCCGCTTGTCCAAACGGCATGGCGCCACCTCCGTCATGGCTTACAGGGATATGGGCTACCTGCCTGAAGCCTTGGTCAACTATCTGGTACGCCTGGGTTGGTCCTGCGGCGATCAGGAAATCTTTTCCATGCAGGAATTGATCGAGAAGTTCAGCCTTGAAGCAGTCGGAAAATCGGCCAGTGTATTCAACCCGGAGAAATTACTTTGGCTCAATGCCCACTATATCAAGCACGGCGACTCCCAAAGGCTCGGCGAATTGCTGACCGGACATCTGGTCCAAAAAGGCATTGAGGTGGGCGACGGGCCGGCTCCTGCTGCCGTTGTGGATGCTCTCAAGGAACGTGCCAAGACCTTACTGGAAATGGCTGAGCAGGCGGCCTGTTATTATCGTTCCGAAGTGGTTTTCGATCCGGATGCGGCGGCAAAGTTTCTGGTTCCTGCCCTGGGATCGGCATTTGAAACTCTTCTGCGTCGCATGGAAGGGGAAGGGGATTGGCAGGAATCCACCCTTGAGCGGGCCTTCGAAGAGGTGTTGCATCAAACCGGCCTGAAATTCGGCAAATTGGCCCAGCCGGTACGTGTTGCTCTCACGGGAGGTAGTGCCGGACCCGGTATCTGTCAGATCATGGTTCTCCTCGGAAAAGAGCGGACCCTGGCGCGTTTGCGGCAAGCCATAGGGATGCTGGCCTGAAGGTCAAAGGGGCGAAAATGGCCTGCAAAAAAGGCTCCGCGGTTTCAGCGCCGCGGAGCCTGTAGTCAATCACGAGGGGATGGAATGGGGCTTAGAGCTTGGTGACGTTGGAAGCCTGGGGACCCTTTTGACCCTGTACCACGTCGAAACGCACCCGCTCCCCTTCGGCCAGGGATTTGAAACCCTCGCCCTGGATGGCTGAGAAGTGGACAAATACGTCCGGACCATTGTCTTGCTGAATGAAACCGTAGCCCTTGGAGTCATTAAACCATTTCACAGTGCCTTCTGCCACGTCTTGCTCCTTTTCTTGGCTCAACCAAGTTCTCAGGGGTGCAGAGCAGTTCGACCCAACAAAAAGCCGCACCGTCTTCGAAAGACGTGCGGCAGGCTTTCTTCGTCGACGCTACAATGCACAAATTTACAATTTTGGGTAACCTAGCACAGCCGGTTTGTCCTTGACAAGACATTTTTTTCATTGGCGACGGGGTGCTTTTCAGAACACAAATGCTGCGATTTTTCCTTGACAGTCAAACCTGACTTTGTTAAAAGTTGTCCTCGTTTTTGGGAGATCGTCTAGCGGCAGGACTACGGACTCTGACTCCGTCAACCTAGGTTCGAATCCTAGTCTCCCAGCCATACACTACAAAGGGCCACGACATTTCCGTGGCCCTTTTTTTATAGTAGATGCCGAAAGTTGTTTTGAACTAGAAGGGCCGCCCCGAAAATTGATTGGGCGGCTTTTTTTTGAGGGAATGACCTAAACGATTCTGCATTGCTGGTACAATGCAATTGAAATTCTGTCCCTTGACGTAAGCATTTATCAGATAGCGAATGAAAATTTTGGATACCAGAAACATCCAATATTTTTCCAATGGTAAAGTTATCTTTTAATCTGCAATTCTTGCAAGATGTCTTGAATTATGAGATCTTCTATATAGTAATTCCCAGGGTGCCATACCAGGTTTTTGTCCCAATATCCTTCAGACTCGAAGATTCGAAAACTTGGTAAACAGTAACTTATTTCACAAATTTTCGGTTCACCGAATGCATCAAGGAGAAAATCAAAAGCCAGGGTTCTGGCACCGATTTTATCGGTGATTTCAAAGGCAATATTTAGAAATCTTTTGTCTATTTTTTTATGATCGTAGTCAACAGATCCGCTGCCGGAGGCCCTGAAGTCATCTTTCCTTGCGTGTCTTATAAGCCCGAACGCTCTATCGCCAACGATTGTAATTCTGGTGTCAAAATCATTTCCCGGCAAAAAATCTTGAAAATATATGTAACCAATTTGTCTGGGAATTATTCTGTTGGCATAGTAGTATTTAATAAAAAATTTGGGCATTCTTTTGATTTTTTCGAAAAAATGTGACATGTCTTTTGTATGTTTAATTTTTATTTTGCTGTCAGCAAAAAATTCACCCATTGGTTTAAATCCAGAAGAGAAAGACTTTTGGCAAAGACGCTCAGCCTCCTTGCGAGTTCTTGCCAATTTTACATTGGTTGATGCAGATCCACATCTGAGCTTGAATACTTTAGGGAAATGAGCGTTTTTAATAAATTCAAGGGCCTTTTCTTTTGAATAAAAGATATCTGTTGTAATTAATGGTGCACCAAGTGCTTCCAGTAGATATTTTTGCCCAATTTTGTCATCGTAATGCCAACATGTATCAAGGTTTGGGTATACAAGTATTCCCATTTTTTCAACAGATGCAATGATTTGCCTTGCAACAATTTGACTTTCTGGCTGAATCCACCGCCAATGCCATAGCAATACCTTGCAATTTTCGAGTGTTTTAATAATTTTCGAATCAAAACAATCAACAATTTGAAAATCTATATGATTTTTTTCACAATATTCAATCCATCTTTCAGAAAAGTCACCATCGGCTCCATGGATAGCAATCTTCATATTTGAAAATTCTCCTATTTGGGCTAAAAGTTCAACAAGAATGTGTAGGCAGGAATATTTGCTACCATTCTACTATGTGTTTTCTATTATAAAAGATCTGTAGCAAAAAAATTCAGTATAATTAATTATAAAAAAATAGATTGCCTCTCTTTTGGAATTTAGATTTTCTCTGTTTGCGCTTTTCGAGCAAGAATGCTAAGTTTCTAGAATTCATACGTTTCTGTTCTACGTTTGGGCTCACGGCCTAACGCCGGCTCTCTGTGCCGGCTATATTCAAACCAGTCCGCAGGAGGCAAACATGTGGTACTTTTACTGCTCGCATGGAACTTTTACCATTGCCGTCGAACCGTCCGGGAGTTATGGCTTGTGGTTTGATACGGAAAAACTCGGGTCTTACCCCCTCCCAGAGGCTGCTGCCGAAGCTGTAGCAAAACAAAAGACCGGTCTTGCGGCGTGGGATGACTTACCCAACATCTCTGCACCCGGTTCTTTGGCAGACTGGATGGCAATGAGAACCACCGCACGCTGATTGATGGCCAAATGGCCCGGCGCCAAAGGGTTTTAGGTGCCGTGGCTCGGTGGAGAATTGTATGGATGAGTGCGTCGCCTGGATTTATTCGCACCGGTTCAACGCCTTTTCGTTTGGACAGGACCATCCTTTCAAGATCCAGCGGCTGGCGCTGACTTTCCAATTATGCCAGGAATTGGGGTTGCTGGATGGAAAGTCCGTGGATTTAGTTGAATGCCCTCCGGCCCGCGAAGAGGATCTGCTGGTCTTTCATCGTCGGGACTACGTTCAAGCCTTGAGGGAATTCAGTCAGGGCGAGGGCGGCCGTGCCAACTTCATGTTTGGTCTGGGCGATGTTGAAAATCCTGTGTTTCCAGGTCTTTTTGAGTGGGCTTTGTTGGGTTGCGGCGGTACCTTGGAAGCAGTCAGGCAGGTTCTTGATCAGCGGTGCCGGCGCGCCTTCAATATTGCCGGCGGGTGGCATCATGCTCATGCCGCCCGCGCATCCGGTTTCAGTTATGTCAACGATGCCGTCATCGCCATTGAGGAGGCGGTGCGCAAAGGGCGCCGGGTGGCCTATGTCGATCTCGACGCCCATCACGGCGACGGGGTCCAGGAGGCGTTTTACGACACGGATCGGGTGCTGACCATTTCCCTGCATGAAACCGGCAAGGATTTCTTTCCGCATACCGGGTTTCCCAGGGAAATGGGACGCGGTCAAGGCTATGGCTATGCGGCAAATGTCCCTTTGGTGGCCCATTCCGACGATTTGATTTTTGAACAGGCCTTCCGGCGTGTCGTGCTGCCCTTGTTGTCGGCATATCGTCCGGATATCCTGGTCACGCAACTGGGTATGGATGTGCTTCGTACCGATCCGTTGACCCGATTGGAGTTGACCACCGGCTCCGTGGAATATGCCGCCCGCTGTTTTCTGCATACCGGGTTGCCTTGGGTGGCCCTTGGCGGTGGCGGCTATGATAAGATCAATGTGGCCAGAGGTTGGTCCCTGGTTTGGGCCATCATGACGGGCTGTTCGGTACCCGATCTGTTGCCCCCCGGATTCAATCGCTTGGCCTCCTCTTTGGGATATCATTCCGGTCGTTTGCGGGACTTGCCGCATCTGGCTCATCCAGACGACTTTTGCCGGGCCCAGGATTCTCTGGAACGCCATGTGGCCTTTCTGGAGCGGCGCCTGTTTCCACTGCATGGAATTCCTTCCAGGGGCTAGTAATGGCAATCGATCGGAAATCGACTATCGATATGCCGGGAATGGCGCCAAACAGCCTGAGGGATATCAATGCCCTGCCGATTAGGGAAAAGGAAGCGTGGTATCGTCGCCTGATACCTGCCCGTCTGTTTCAGCGATACTCCCTTGAGCAAACCGGTTGCGTGCTGTTCGTCGGTCCCGAAGGGTTGGGCTTGGCCCGCATCGAAGTACGCCTTCGGCCGGACGATGAGGATTGCCTGTTTTTTCTGGAGATGCTGGATACTCCTTACGGACAAATCGAATTGGCTTTTTGCATCATCAATGCGCCGGAGGGACCCCGTTTCGACGTGGACCGGGATGCTTCGGGGCGTGACAATCTTTTCGCCACGGTGCGCCGCAACCTGGAGGCGGAGGTCCTCGCCATGCAGGCGGGTCTCTGTCCTCACCAGGTGCGACCCGGACTAGGGTTGTTCAGGGATTTTTTTCTAGAATTCGAAGCCTTTGTCGGGCAGTTGGGTCGGGACACGATTATTGCGGAACCTCTTTCCTACAATAATGCGATTCAATATGAACAGCTTGGATTCGACTATATCACCGGCAAGCAGTTGATGCTCTGGATCGATCGGGAGTTTCAGCCTGGAGGCGTCCTTTTTGGACGGCTGGACGGTACTTCGCCCTTTCGGCAACCGGGCATGGAACGCACGGTACGCGGCCGGAGTTGGGCTATTCATGACGGCATCCTGGGACGTCCTTGGGACGGGGTCAAGATTTACAAGGCAGTGGGATACCATGCCGGCATCGACACTTTCCCAGCCAGGACCTGGTAGCAAGGAGAACTGGGAATAGCATTGTTCAATGGTCGGCGTGAACCCTTTACATGAATTGGCAGGCTTCTGCCTTCGGGGTGGGCAAAATCACGTTTCAGGTGGTGTGAAGAGCTTTGTCGGGAGCCCGTTCGCTACGGATATTTCCGTTGAAAAAAAACCGCAATCCTGATTTAATGCGGCCCGATTCGGCCCGGGAAAAGCCCGTTCCGAACAGGACTTGACGACGCAACGGACCTTGGAGGAAAAGGCGTGAATCCGCTGGCAATCGAACTCAACAAAAAGTTGGAGCAGCACAGTCCGGCCGTTTTGGCCATGCTTTCCACCCTGGGCAAGGAGCTGTTTTTCCCCAAGGGGATTCTCAGCCAGTCGGCGGAAGCCAAGGAAAAAGCCCACCGCTTCGATGCCACCATCGGTATTGCCACGGAAAAGGGACAGCCCATGTTCCTGCCTTGCATGGGGGCCAAGTTGAGTGCCTTTGCGCCCAAGGATATTTTCCCCTATGCACCGCCGGCCGGCAAGCCCGAGTTGCGCCGCCTTTGGCGGGAGAAAATGTTGCGGGACAATCCGGGGCTGCGGAGCAAACAATTCAGTAACCCGATTGTGACCAATGCTCTGACCCACGGCCTGGCCATCGTCGCCGATCTGTTCGTCGAGCCCGGTGACCACATCATTCTGCCCGATATGCTGTGGGGCAATTACAATCTCACTTTCGCTACCCGGCGGGGAGCGATTTTGCGCAAGCACGTTACCTTCAATCAAGCGGGCGGATACCATGTTGACGCCTTCCGGCAGACGTTGCGGGAAACCGCGGCGGCTCGAGGCAAGGCGGTCGTGTTGCTCAACTTCCCCAACAACCCGAGTGGCTACACGCCCACCGAGTCCGAAGCCGATGCCTTGGTACAGGCCTTATATGAAGAGGCGGCGGCAGGCTGCAACGTGGTTGCCGTGACGGACGATGCCTACTTCGGATTGTTCTATGAGGAGGTCCTGAAGGAATCCCTGTTTGCCCGCCTGGCCAACCGCCATCCGCGATTGCTGGCCGTCAAGTTGGATGGCGCAACCAAGGAAGAATTCGCCTGGGGATTCCGCACGGGCTTCATCACCTTTGCCGATGGCCATGACAGCCCGCAGCCCGAGGTTCTGACCGCGCTGGAAACCAAGACCATGGGGATCATTCGAGGAACTATCTCCAACTGTCCCCATCCATCCCAGACGTTTGTCATCGATGCTCTCAAATCGCCGGATTACGAGGCTCAAAAATTGGAGAAATTCGAGATTCTCCAGGGCCGGGCCCGTAAAACCAAAGCAGTTTTGGATGCCGGCGGTTTTGAACAGGCGTGGGAATATTATCCCTTCAATTCGGGTTACTTCATGTGCCTGAAACTGAAAAATGTGGATGCCGAGCGCCTGCGCCTGCATCTCCTCGACAATTATGGCGTGGGCACCATCGCCATCAATGCAACGGATCTGCGTATCGCGTTTTCCTGCATCGAGGAGGAGGATATTCCCGAACTGTTCCAGTTGATTCATCAGGCGGTACGGGATCTGACCGTCTGAGCCGGGGTTACCGGTTGGCCCGGCGGCATCCCGGTACATCCCGAAGCCCGGCCGAAGGGAGTTGGTGATGACCATCCCGGTTGCTCTGCAGGAACTGATGCAGCAGGAGGACTTATGCGCCCTGCAGCACATTCTGCAAAATTATGCGCCATGTCACCTGGTCGGCGGCAGTATCCGCGATGCCCTGTTGGGGCGCCCCAGTCGGGATCTGGATCTGGTCCTGGCCGGTGACCCCACCCAACTGGCCCGGGATTTTGCCGAGTTGCGCCAGGGTACCTGGGTGCCCCTCGATCCGGTCCGGCGCCAGCATCGGGTTGTTATCAAGCGCAAGGGGCTGATTCATACCTTCGACTTTTCTCCGCTGCGGGCGCCAACCCTGCAGCAGGATCTGCGCCTGCGTGATTTCACCATCAACGCCATGGCCATCCCTTTGGGGGCAGCTTCCAAGTCCGTCGAGTTGATCGACCCTCTTGGTGGCTGGTCTGATTTGCTCGGCGGGCACCTGCGGGTCTGCTCACCGGATGTGCTTCTGCATGACCCTTTGCGCGTTCTCAAGGGGGTGAGGCATTGCCTGTCTCTCGGGTTGGAAGCGCTTCCGGAAACCTTGAAAAAAATGGCGCAGGCGGTGCACCTTCTCCCTCAAGTCGCGCCCGAACGCATCCGTGGTGAGGTGGGGGAAATCTTCCATGTCGAGGACTTGGGAGACCATTTCGAGTTGCTACGAGATGCCGGGATTCTTCCTGTCCTGTGGGATCGACCTATTTCCCCGACCATGCTGCAACATTGCCGGGATGCAGTGCTTCAGGTTGAGGCCGGGCTCAAGCATTTGGCCGACGGGTCGGGGGCCGAGGCGATTGCCACCCTCCTCGAGGAAGAACTTGAAGAGCGCCTCACTCGTCGGGCTTTGCTGAAAATGGCGGCATTCTTTGGCGTCGGACCTTCGGTCGGCAGTGAACAATTGGCCAGACGCTGGCGACTGGGCCGCAGATCGGTTCGGGCGCTGGGCGGATACATGCAGTCGACACCCGAACTGGCCGCAGGTCTGGCGGCATTGCGTTGTCAGGAGCGGGGACTGGCTCTCTGGGTAGCCAAACTGCCTGGAGATGCCCTCGGCAGTCTGCTCGGTTTGAGTCGCTGGTACCACGACGGAGCCTTGACCCGCGAATTGATTGGGCGGGCACTGCAGGCCTACCTGGCTCACCAGGTAGAAGGGCGCGTTGCCCCCCTGGTTGATGGCCGATGGATACAGGAGCATTGCCAATTGGTATCCGGGCCACAGGTCGGACTGTTGCAGGAAGCCCTGGCGGATGCCGAAATCCGCGGCCAGGTCGAAAACCTGGAGGAGGCCCGAAAATTTCTGATTTCATTGAAAAAGAAAACATTTGACAACCTGGCTGACGGTTCCTATAATCTGCGTCTCGACAAGCGGGAATAACTCAGTGGTAGAGTGTCAGCTTCCCAAGCTGAAGGTCGCGGGTTCGAATCCCGTTTCCCGCTCCAATTACCTATTTGAAGCTCCGATTCCTGCATGAGGGTCGGAGTTTTTTTATGCCCGGACGTTGCTCGTCAGGCCAGGCCTGTGCTAGCCTGTATCCAAATGTTTTTTTCCATGCAAGGCGACCTAGGATGACTCAAAACACACCTTCGACCATCCGCATTTTTCCCTGTCCACAATGCGGCCGACCCAGTCCGATGGACCATAACCCTGACCGCCCATTCTGTTCCCCGCGTTGTCGTCTCATGGATCTCGGGGCCTGGGTGGATGAACGCTACCGGGTCCCCGCGGAAGAACCGGCGGAGGAGTTTTCAAATGATGATGAATCCTGAAAAATACTAAAAATCAAATACCTAAAGAGGAAATCTCATGTATCACCTTACTATTAAGACGCATTTCGCCGCTGCGCATAAACTGATGAACTATCAAGGTGACTGCGAGCATCTGCACGGGCATAACTGGAAGATTGAAGTTACCGTAGCCACCCGGGAGTTGGATGCCGCCGGGCTCGGTATCGATTTCAAGATTCTCAAACGGGAAACCAATCAGATCCTGGACCAGTTGGATCATAAGTATCTCAATGAGTTGCCGTTCTTTCGGGAGGTCAGTCCGTCATCGGAAAATATTGCCCGGTTTCTTTATGAAAGCCTGGTTCAGCGCTTTGCCGAACGTCAGGTTCGGATGGAGAGCGTGAAGGTTTGGGAGTCGGACAATGCCTGTGCCAGTTACACCGCCGACTGAGGCCGATCTGGTCGAGATTTTCTCTTCCATTCAGGGCGAAGGATTGCTCATCGGTTGCCGGCAGATCTTCATTCGTGCCGCGGGCTGCAACCTGACCTGCGCCTATTGCGACACCGATTTTGCCTCGCGCAGTCATTGCCGCATGGAAGAGGCCCCGGGTGCCGGGCTGTTTCGAAACCTGCCTAATCCCGTCGCTCTGGAAACCCTGTCGGCGATAATCGACACCTGGCTGCGGCAGGCACCAGGCATGCACCACTCCATCAGCCTGACAGGCGGCGAGCCTTTGCTGCAGGCTTCCGTCTGGGCAGCCTGGCTGCCCGTTTTATGCAGTATGTTGCCCATTCACCTGGAAACCAACGGTACTCTGGCTGCGGCACTGCCACCATTGCTGCCCTATTTGGACTGGGTGTCCATGGACGTGAAGCTGGAATCCATGACCGGCGCGGCCACGCCCTGGGAGGCCCATGAAGCCTTTTTGGCCCATGCCGGTGCGACGGGTTGGAGCGTTAAGCTGGTGGTGGGCGAGGAAACCCCGGACGAAGAAGTCGTTCAAGCGGTGCGCATGGTACAGGCCCTGGCTCCCCACGTGCCGGTGATTCTGCAACCGGTTACCCGCAAGGGGGCGACCGATCGCCGGTTCGGATGGCTCATGGACCTGCAGTACCTGGCCGCGGGACACCATCCTTTGATCCGGGTCATTCCCCAGACTCATGTATTTTTGAACCTGCTGTGAGAGCGGGCGTGCCTGTCGGGAGGATGCCATGATTGTCGAACAGATGACTACCCCTGAATTTGTCGATGGATTAGAAAAAACGCGCACGGTTTTGCTGCCCATAGGCGCTACGGAAGAGCATGGACCGCACCTGCCCCTGGGCACCGACACCTTCCAGGCGCGGGATGTCGCTTGGCGTCTGGCTGAATTGCGCCCGATTTTCATCGCTCCGGCGATTCCCTATGGGGTATGCCGTTCCACATCCTGCCACCCGGGTACCATCACCATTCGTACCGCCACCCTGAAGGCTCTGGTAACCGATGTGGTGGATGCTCTTTATGGACAGGGCCTGCGCAACTTCATTCTGCTCACCGGGCATGCCGGAGGCACCCACAATGCCGCCTTGATCGATGCCGGCGAGGAACTGCTGAAAGCCTATGATGATATCCGGGTGGCCGTTTTGACCGAGTATCAGTTGGCGGCCGGTGAAGGCAGGGGGCTGGTGGAGACGGCCGGGGACTCCCATGCCGGAGAAATAGAAACCTCGCGCATGCTGAATTCTTGTCCGCAGTGGGTCAGGGGGACGGCGCCGCGGGAGTTCCCCTCCTTTCCCCCGGGGATCCTGGTCCGCAACAAAACCAGGTATTGGCCGGGCGGCGTATGGGGCGATCCGGGCCAGGCCAGCGCCGAAAAAGGCCGGCGGATTGAAGACTTGGTGGTAGCGGCCTTGGATCGTTTCGTGACCACCTTTGAAAACTGGCAGGAGTAGGGGAGATCAGTCTTGCTGCTGGTCGGAAAACTTTTTCTCCAGAGCGATGCGAACGCCGGGCGGAACAAAATCCTCGATGTTGCCGCCCAGCGAGGCCACCTCCTTGATGATGGATGAACTCAGGTAGCCGTAGGGTACCGAAGTCATCATGAAGAGGGTTTCGAATCGGGGGTTCATGCTGTGGTTCATCTGGGCAAGCTGGAATTCGTTTTCAAAATCCGACACGGCTCGCAATCCCCTGATAACCACACAGGCGCCGCGCTCGCACACATAATCCACCAACAGGCCATGAAAGGTATCCACCCGCACCTGCGGATAGGCTGTAACCGTTTCCCGAATCAGCGCCAGGCGCTCCTCGATGGAAAACAGACTCTTTTTGGCCACATTGTGCGCAACCGCTACAATCAGCTCGTCAAAAATTTGCAGGCTTCTCAGGATGATGTCGAGATGGCCGTTGGTGATGGGATCAAAGGAGCCTGGATAAACCGCGATGCGCTTTTTCATGGTTGCGGAGCTTTCCGGGGAGAAAGGGTAAGAAAGGTCAGGGTCGTATCGCCATAATGTCTCTGATCAACAACCGTCAGATCGCCGATCCGCTCCGGCAAGCACTCTGTCCGGGGCGATTCGACGCAAATCAAGCCCTCCGGTGCCAGCAATGCCTGTTCGGAGACGGCAGTGAGGGCAGGGGGCAACAATCCCCGTCCGTAAGGAGGATCCAGAAAGATCAAATCGAAGGGCTTCTGGTCGATCAGCCGGGACAGCAGGGTTGGAGCGCTGCCGCGAAGCAGGGTAAGGTGGTGGGACAATCTGCAGTGGTCGGCATTCCGGCGAATCAGGGCGCAAGCCTGGGCATTTTGTTCGATGAGCACGGCGCCGGCCGCGCCTCTGCTCAGCGCCTCCAGGGCCAGGGCCCCGGTTCCGGCAAACGCATCCAGAACCTTCAATCCGGCCAGACTGCCGAGGCGGCTGGTCAGGATGCTGAACAGGGCTTCCCGAACCCGATCGGCGGTGGGGCGGATGCCGGTCCCGGCAAAGGATCCCAGTTTTTTACCTCTGGCGGAGCCGCTGATTATTCTCACTGGAATCAACCTGCGTTCTTGATGCAACTTAGGTCAGAGTTCAATTTGTATCGACATGGCAATCAAGTGTAGGGACACTAGCATACCGCTGTCGAAGTGGTCAAGATGACTTGGCTATTTCAGGAAAGGCCAGGACATGGAAAGACCCGATCTCGCTTCCTATGCGGCGCGCGGCAGCGACAGCCGCGGTCGGCGCCATAAAGAGCCCTATAAGGACGATCGCTCTGAATATGCCCGCGATCGCGATCGCATAATCCATTGTGCTGCATTTCGCCGCCTGGAATACAAGACCCAGGTTTTTGTCAACCACGAAGGCGATTATTATCGGACCCGGCTCACTCATTCGTTGGAGGTGGCCCAGATTGCCCGCGGCATCGCCCGCCGACTGTTGCTCAACGAGGATCTGGTCGAGGCCCTGTCGCTGGCCCATGATCTCGGCCACACTCCTTTTGGGCATACGGGCGAAGAGGTCCTCAACCGTCTGATGGCCGAATATGGGGGATTTGAGCACAATCGTCAATCGCTGCGCATCGTCGAAGTTCTGGAAGAGCGCTACCCCGGATTCCAGGGGCTGAACCTGACCTGGGAAACCCGTGAAGGCATCATCAAACACTCCGGTGATGGAACTCTATATCCCCAAGAAGCCGGGGAGTATCTGCCCGGCGAACAGCCGACCCTGGAGGCCCAGATCATCGACTTGGCCGATGAAATCGCCTATAACAATCACGACATCGATGACGGCCTCAAAGCGGGCTATATCAACCTCGAAGAATTACAGGGCGTGCCCTTGTGGCAGGCGGCCTTTGAGCGGGTTGGAAAAAAATACCCCATGGCCGATCGGGAACGCCATATCTACCAGACCATCAGCCATCTCATCGGTCAGTTAATCAGTGATGTGGTCGACACGACGGCGGCCAACCTGCGACTTTTGAATATCTGTTCCCAGGGCTGTGTGCGCGGACAGGGAAGGCGCCTGGTGGCCTTCAGCGAAATCATTCAGGAACAGAATAGACAATTGAAGCAGTTTCTGCGGGAGCGACTCTACCGCCATTACAAAGTGGAGCGGATGCGGGTCAAGGCGGAGCGTTTCCTGAGTCTCATTTTTTCCAGTTATATCGAAAATCCTCGTCTATTGCCGGATTCCTACCGGCAGCGCTTTGAAAAATTCGGCAAGGAACGCGTGGTTTGCGATTTTATTGCCGGCATGACCGACCGTTATGCGATGGAGGAGTACAAGCGATTGTACGAACCCTGACGGTCCGTGAATCAATCTTCCCCAAAGCTTGCCTCCATTGCCGGCGCCTGAACCCGCCAGAGGCAATGTCTCAATTCATTATTGGGGCAGTTCGATGATCCGTTTTTCTCCGGCCCGGTAAAGAAGAATGGAGCGTCCAAGAACCTGCACCAGATGTGAGCCGGTCTTCTCAGCCAGTTCCGTTGCCGCTTCGTGCCGGTCGATGGCACAGGTTTCCAGCAATTTCACCTTGATTAACTCATGGCATTCCAGGCTTGTACCCACAGCTTGCAGAAACGCTTCACTCAGGCCGTCCTTTCCTGCCAGAGCGATGGGTTTGAGATGGTGACCTTTGGCCCGCAGGAAACGGATCTGACTGCCCTTCAACGCTCTTCCAACTGTCATGCATAACCTCCGCTATTTATAAAGGAAATTGGAACATCGCTTATAGCAGGATCGGTCCGTTAAGGCCAGTTCTTTTTATGCGAGGGTTCCGATGACCCAGTATCCCGTGCGGTTAGTCGTGTCAAGAAATTCCGAGAGATTTTGGTTCCGCCAAGGCGCTGCCGCAGCCTGGCCAGAGTTGAGCAGAGAAAGCGGAACGCAGCCAGGGACCCAAAAGGCCGGAATTTGAATTCACGACTAGCCGCAGGGGATACCAGGTTTGGGAGGCCACCAAACTCCGGTCTGTCGGAGAAGTTCTCCGGACGGCCCGACAGCATACTGATGCAGGTCTAACGGTAGGTGATAATAACTGACTGAAACGGTATTTTAATTATTGCCTTCCCGAGGCTAAAGCTAAAAAAAACGAAGGAAAACCAAAAATGACGAAAAGAAACGATTGACCCTGCTGCGGAAAAATGTTTATATACCGCCGTCAGAATTGACCCGATGCCTTCGGGAAACTAACTGCTGTTCGGCGGAGCTGACGTGACTTCTTCTGTATACTGGCAAACAGCACTACGTATACGTAAAACAGCTTTTCGGAGGAGAAGGCCTTTCCCTGGTCCGAGCTGTTTTATCTCGATTTTTCGTTGCTTTTTTCACTGTGCTCCAAGTTTAGAGTTGATATTTGTCCCTTTGCGGGTGCGCTCCCTGGTTGGCGGGGATTTGTCGGGCAGTAGGGGGGCTGGCTGAAATGACTGGCCCGATTATCGGAAATTTTCTGAAAGATTCGGTAAAACAAGGCCTTGGATAGTGGATCGGAACCGTGGATTATGGTTTACTAGTCGGAGCTTGCCGTGCAGGCTCTGTTGAGCAGAGGTCAAGTTTCCATTTGGTGGTTTCCTGAATCGAGTTTTGGCAGCCACATGATTGAATGAGCGGGTGATTTTAGTTTCAAGGAGGGGGCATAATGTTAAAGAAAATTCTAGATTTTTTCCGTAAACCCACGCCAAATGACGATTTGGCGAATCAAAAGGAGAGGAAGAACAGTATGCAAACGTCAACATGTCAGATGACCGGGGATTGCAGGATTCCAGATCGTGCCACGCTGCCCAAGGATCTCTACAAGCAGCTTGCGGATTTTATCGCTACGCTGCCGACCAAGGAAGGCCATCTGGTTACCGCCCTGCACAAGGCACAAGCCATTTTTGGCTACCTGCCCCGGGAAGTCCAGGAGTTCGTTGCGGATCAGATGGGTGTTTCCCTGGCCAAGGTTTATGGCGTGGTCAGCTTCTACACCTTCTTCACCATGGTCCCCAAGGGCAAGTTTCCCATCAGCATCTGTATGGGTACCGCCTGCTTTGTCAAGGGTGCGGACAAGGTTACCGATGCCTTCAAGCAGCAGCTTGGCGTCGCGGTAAGCGAAGTGACCAAGGATGGTAAATTTTCCATCGACTGTCTGCGCTGCGTCGGTGCCTGCGCCCTGGCGCCGGTGGTCATGATTGGCGAGAAGGTCTATGCCAACGTTACCCCCGACCAGGTCAAGAACATCATCGCGGATTTCCAATAATAACGGGGAGATAAAGCAATGACCAAGATTTCGAGCATGGCGGAACTGCAGAAGAAACGCCAGGAACTGCAGGCTGCGGCCGAGCAGGCCAAAAGCGGCAAAGTGATCGTGAACGTATCTCTGGCGACCTGTGGCATCGCTTCCGGCGGCAAGGAAGTCATGGAAGCCATGAAGGAAGCGGTGCAGGCCCAGGGTCTGACCA
>Ga0334887_1000236_pt1 | contig 93745 bp, 102 predicted proteins | sample GraSluR1_MG_10_FD_207217 | JGI IMG/M metagenome (GOLD analysis project Ga0334887, IMG submission 207217) | Sludge microbial communities from methane-producing bioreactor in Wageningen University, Netherlands - Granular Sludge_18_07-R1 | ecosystem: Engineered > Bioreactor > Anaerobic >...
TCCCCGTACTCTCAATAGCATCTTCAAACATACCAGCTTCTGCCTGAGCTTTAGCAATATCTCTTAATGCAACACTTCTCTTAAATTCAATACTTATCTTCCCCGTACTCTCAATAGCATCTTCAAACATACCAGCTTCTGCCTGAGCTTTAGCAATATCTCTTAATGCAACACTTCTCTTAAATTCAATACTTATCTTCCCCGTACTCTCAATAGCATCTTCAAAAGTTTTTTCAGCATCTTCAAACATACCAGCTTCTGCCTGAGCTTTAGCAATCTCTCTTAATGCAGAACTTTTTTCATTTTCATCACTTATCTTCCCCGTACTCTTAATTGCATCTTCAAACATACCAGCTTCTGCCTGAGCTTTAGCAATCTCTCTTAATGCAGAACTTTTCAAATATTCATTACTTATCTTCTCAGCACTCTCAATAGCATCTTCAAACATACCAGCTTCTGCCTGAGCTTTAGCAATATCTCTTAATGCAGTACTTTTCCAAGATTCATCACTTATCTTCTCGGCACTCTTAATTGCATCTTCAAAAGTTTTTTCAGCATCTTCAAACATACCAGCTTCTGCCTGAGCTTTAGCAATATCTCTTAATGCAGAACTTTTCGGAGATTCATCACTTATCTTCTCAGCACTCTTAATTGCATCTTCAAAAGTTTTTTTAGCATCTTCAAACATACCAGCTTCTGCCTGAGCTTTAGCAATATCTCTTAATGCAGTACTTTTCCAAGATTCATTACTTATCTTCTCAGTACTCTTAATTGCATAATTAAAATAAAACAACCCTTCTCTGAAAATGGTCAATTTTTTTATTTTTGGTAATATTTGTTTTCTTTCTAAAATACTATTATCCTCTAAAGGTTTTGTATTAAGATTTTGAAAGTTATTTCTCATAAAAGAATTAGTTTTTGTTGCAGGTTTATTTTCATGTGTTAGTTTTTTTCCAGTTCCTGTAAAACTATTTGCACATAATAAAATAATTTTTTCTGCTTCTTTTTTTTCTTTACTCTTATATTTCATTCTTTTTATCATTTTTCCAAAAACAAGTAAAGTTTTATATTTTCCTTTTGCTATTAAAGTACTTTCAGGATATATATTATCATCTAATTCATTACAAAATGAGATTAATTTTTTATGGGTTTTTTTATCTAGATCTTTAATTTTGATTTTACTAATTCCTTTTGAAGGGAATTCTGGATTTTTCATATGTTTATTTATGTTGTTTTAAATTTATAATTGTTTAGTAAAGAGTTATTTATAAAAAAGAAAAAGAAAAGTTAAGATTTCCACATTCCGTGAACATTACAGTATTCTCGTGCTTCAATCTTATCTGCTTTAATGCAAAATTCCGCTTCCGGTTTTTCACCTGGTTTCAAAAATTTTCTGTAAGCTTTGCCATCTGCAATTACTTCAATCCATTCAATGAAATGGTTTTCTTCCATTGGATGTTCAACAGAACCAACAATAACTTTAAACCCTGTTTCTGTTTTTTCAACAACAGGAACATGCTTTTCATTACCAGTGTCCTCTGTTTTTTCCTGAAGCAGATTCATCGGCTGACCACAACAGACTAGCTGACCTACACCACCGTGCAAAACCTCAACAATGTTTCCGCAGATTTCACACTTATACACTTCTAATTTTTCTGCCATTTAATCACCAAGCATTTCTTCGACTTCTTCCTTGCCTTCTTTTAATTCTTCGACCTGCTCTTTGTCATACCTTAAAAGCAAGGTTTGAAATTCACCGACATGCTCTTTTTCTTCTTTGGCAACAGCAAGCAGAACTTTTTTAAGATCTGGATTTTTGGTAAGTGATGCCAACTGCTCATATAAATTTATTGCATCAAGTTCAGCAATAAATGCAATACGGACAATCTCTTTGTCAAGATTTTCAGGACTTATTTTTTCTATATCAAAAGGTATTTTTGATAACATTCAATCACCTCAATATGTTTCACATTTTCTTTCAAAATAGTTTGGGGGATGACTACACGAGGGGCATTCTTCAGGAGGTTCATTTCCTTCATGAACATAACCACATTTTCTGCACACCCACAAAACTTTTTCATCTTTCTTGAAAACAGTTTTGCCTTCCACTTCAGCTAAAAGCTTTTTGTACCTGTCCTCATGATGTGCCTCTGCTTTGGCAATCGCCCTAAGCCTTTTTGCAATTTCAGGAAAGCCTTCCTTGTCTGCAGTATCAGCAAATTCTGGATACATAATCGTATATTCATGGTTCTCGCCGGATATCGCCGCCTTTAAGTTTTCAGCAGTTGTGCCGAGGTTTGTCGGACCTGACGCTTCAACAGTAACATCATCAAATGATTCTCCAGTTTTTTTCTTTATGTCGCCAATCATGCGATAGTTCCATTTTGCATGCTCTCGTTCGTTTTCAGCAGTTAATAAGAAAAGTTCTGCTATTTGTTCATAGCCTTCTTTTTGTGCAACTTTAGCATACATAGTATATCGATTACGGGCCATGCTCTCTCCGATAAAAGCTTTCATTAAATTTTCTATAGTTTCCATAATATCCACCTCCTGTTATGAAAATAAAAAGAAAAAAAGACAAACGAATAAAATTAAATACTCAATAAATTTATTTTTTCTTTACAACTTTTTTCTTTACAACTTTTTTCTTGACAGCTGCTTTTTTTGCTGGTGCTTTTTTCTTTACAACTTTTTTCTTGACAGCTGCTTTTTTTGCTGGTGCTTTTTTCTTTACAACTTTTTTGGTTGCTTTACAAACCATTTATATCACCTCAATAAATATGCACTAAATATCAAAGTAAGTATTAAAAACCTATGCCCTTTTTTTCCAATGTTTTCAGAGTTTGGATTGGTGTTGCATACCCCTTTGAAAAAATTATTTGTTTGTGAGTTTGTTTAAATCATCTATTAATTTTTTTGCATCTACTCCGTAAGATTCGCATACTTTACCAATTCTTAAAGATTCCATTTCCATTTTCATCATAGGACATCCCAAACAAGGAAAATCATATTTCTGAAGAACTTCCTCAGCACCTTTAATTTTCAAAACATCTGAAAGTACAGTGTTTTTTGTAATTTTTTTTACAGTGTTTTGTTTTTCTTTCATTTTATCACCTTTGTTTTTTTTGATTTTTCCCTTAACTTTATAATTTTTTATTGCGTTTTTTAAAGCATTTAGACCCATAACAGCACAATGAAATTTTAAAGGAGGAACCTCTCCCATTTCTTCCAAAACTTTTTTAGGAGTTAACGCAAGAGCATATTCGATATCTTTTCCTTTAATCATATCACATATAATATCTGATGATGCAATTGCAGATATACACCCATATGTCTGAAAACGGGCGTTAATTATTTTGTTGTTTTTGATTTTTATGAAAAAATGCATTACGTCTCCGCATTTCATATTGCCTTCTTCACCAACTGCATTAGCATCTTTAAGCTTTCCAGAATGTTTTGGTTTTTGAAAATGGTTTAAAACTTTTTTTGAATACATTAAATCACCTCGTTTGAAAATGGAGAAATTTTCCTAAGTCTTTTTACGATTTCTGGGAGAATGTTTATAACATAATCCACATCCTCGTTTGTGTTGAATCTGCTTAATGACAACCTTAAACTACCGTTTGCTTGTGCGTCAGAAAGGCCAATTGCTTTTAGAACATGACTTGGTTCAAGTGATCTTGCCGAACATGCAGAACCCGTTGAAGAAAAAATACCCTTTTCGTTTAAATACCCTCCAATTGCTTCTCCCTCTATATCACTAAATGAAAAATTTGCATTATTACAAAGTCTTTTGTCTCCCAAAGGGCCGTTGAGTTTGACACCAGGTATATTATCCAAAACCCCACGTATTAATTTATCACGTAAAAAAGTCATAAATCGAATATGTTTTTCATCTGATGCGAGTTCAACTGCTTTTGCAAAACCTGCAATTCCATGAACATTAACCGTGCCAGATCTCTTCCCAAATTCCTGCCCCCCACCATGCTGCCAAACCGAAATATGAGAATTCTTTTTGGCATATAATGCACCCACTCCTTTCGGCCCATGGATTTTATGACTGTTTAGTGTCACAAAGTCAACATTGTATTTTTCAACATCTAAATGGGTTTTTGTATGGCTTTGACAAGCATCAGTATGAAATAAAACATTATTATCTGCACACAATTTTCCAATACTATTCAAATCTTGGATTGTCCCTATTTCATTGTTGCCGTGTATTATTGAAACTATTGAAGTTTTTTGAGTTATGGATTCTTTTAATTGTTTTAAATCTACGAAACCTTCTGAATCCGTATTCAGCCATGTAATTTTAAATCCATTATCTTGAAGCCATAAACAAGTATTTGCCACACTACTATGTTCAATTTTAGAAGTTATTATATGATCTTTACTTTTAGAGAGGTTTTGAAATGCGATGCTTTTCAGAACCCAATTATTAGATTCCGTTCCTCCTGATGTAAAATAAATTTCATTGTTATCTGCATTAATAGATTCTGCAATAATTTTTCTCGAAGATTCAACAGATTGATTGGCTTTTTCGCCATAATAATGCAAAGATGCGGGATTTCCATAGGAAATCGTCATATGTTTTTTCATTTCCTTGACAACTGTTGGGTCCACCATTGTTGTTGCACTGTTATCCATGTAAACTTTTCTTTTTTTCATTTCAACAACCCTCTATAACCTGGTATTTGCAACCGCAACAATATGTTTTGATATGTTTTTTTACAAGCACCAACATAGGTTCAACAGTTTTTTTGTTTAGATGATAAATTTTTGATTTTCCATCTTTTTTAAAAATTATTATGTTACAGTCTCTTAAATTTTTAAGCTGGTGTGAAATGTTGCTTTGCTCTTCTCCTGTTTTTTCCACAATTTGACCAACAGTTAAAGGACCTTCTAGCAAAGCTTCGACTACCTTCATCTTGGTTGGATTGGAAAAATTTAAAAAAAACTTATAATAACATGAATTACATTTCATATGAAAAATTATGCATATATCTATTTTTAAACCTGCCCATAAAAAGATTAAGCTTTTAAGTATAACTCTTATATTAATAATTATGGGTACTAAAGAGGATATTGTAAAAATTGTAAAACCTTTTGTTTGCATAGCCCTAGGAATTATAACAGGGTATATGTGGTGGATGTACCAAAATACTGATGATTTAATTATGCCCATAATTTTTGGTTTGGTTACAATGATTATTGCATATGTGATAAGCCATGAAAAAAAGGCCACGGGCGGCGTAATTAAAAGCATAAGAACCGTAGTAGGTGCATTATTCGGATTGTTTTTAGCATATCAAATATACTTGTACACAGATGACCCAATATATGGTTTAGGATCTGCAATTATAGTCGTTCCAATATGTGTTTATTTAATATCTCAGTTGGACAGGGCAGGTGGGGATTAAACTTTATACTTATACTTCATCTTTTTTAATTTCCCTTCAGTATTTTTCACATTCCTAAACAAATGGCCTTGAAGATTTTTGGTTTTTCTTATTATACTGTCCGCAGCCTCTTCATTTATTTTTAAAATTATTGCTGCTAACTGGAGCATACTATAAAAAACAACTGAAACACTTATAGGTATGTAAATTATTGAAAAAATTTTAGTTAAAACAGAAGGAGTTTGTGTTGAATCCCCGACTGTAGTCACATTCATAACTGCCCAATAAAGCGAATCAATTATGGACCACCTTTCAAGAAAATGAACGGTTATTGTTCCTAAAAATATTAATAAAACGATAACTATTATTGTGAATATGAAATGCTTATGTCTCTTGTTTTGGTCTGAAGTTTGGTCCATAGTGGTTTAGAGATATGTAAGGAATATAAATATATCTAAAAAACAAGTCTGTTTAATACATAGTATGGAGTATAGTTAAAAATTGGCAAGAATAAGGTTTATAAACATTTTTAGTTATAAACTATAACATAAACACGATGAAAAAGGTGATATTTATGGACAGTAAGGAAATAGAAGAAAATAAAGTTAAAGAAATACTCGACAAACGATTCGTTGATAAAGATAATTCCAAACAAACAATGTTATTATTAGGGGGAGCAGTTTTTGGAATAGTTTTGTTATTGTTTATCGGAGCATTGTTGAGTTCTGGTACTTTTATAAAAGATGTTATGAATTTTATTGGAGCAGTCAACGATGCAAAAATAGAAGACAGTGTTTTTATTGCCTTGACACAAAGTGAAGAATTGGGAAACGGCCAAACAAATGGTGAAGTTGCATTGCAGGAACCATCGATCCCTAATACTCCAACAACTCAAAAAGATGAAGAACCCAAGTATGGACCTCCTTCAACATCAGGAGAAGACAATATAATTGTTTTACAGAGCACAGGTTCAAGTTATTCATCTGGTGGTGGCTCAACAACTAAAAAAACCACAAACAATAAAATTATAATCCACGAATTAAATATTGATTCAAACAATGGCTATATTAACAATAACCTAATAACAATTAATTATGATGTAAGTAATGTTAAAACAATAGTAATAACTGAAATAAGAGATTTGGTTAAAAAAACTTATGACATCGATTGTGAAAATAAAAGATGTGATGGAACCTTACAGCCACGAATAATTGGGAGGGACGGCCAAAAACAAGTAACTATCAGTCTAGAAAATGGGAGTGGAGACAAACAAACAAAAACTTTTGAACTTGTCTTAGATACAATTTCCCCTGACGGCGTAAACGATATAACAGCCACTCAAATTGGAATAGATAATAAAGTTAAAATTGAATGGGGAATATCCAATGAAAGAGTAACATATATTCTCTATAGGTTAGACTACACAAAATCTTTATCACGACCAAATCCTGGTGAAAATAATGAAGGTTATAATGATCCACAAATCTTATCAACTCAAAATATGATCAGATTAACTGAAGGCGAAAACACAGGTTATATTGATGAAGATTTAGAATACGGAAAAACTTATAGTTATTTTGTTAGAGCAGTGGATAAAGCAGGAAATCCTAGTTTATTGAGTCCTGCAGCAAGAGTTATAGTGCGCCATGGGGATGTTATTGATCCAAATCCACAAGGACCACCAGAAACACCCTCTCCTGTTGCCAATAATCCTCCACCAGCATACTAAACTTTTTAAATTCTTCTTTTATTTTTATATTTATGAAAAAGATTATAGTGTTAAATTTGAAAACTTATTCGCATGATTTGAAACCAATCAAAGATGCAGTAGGTTTTGGGAATGTTTATGTTGCACCCCCTTTGCCCATCCTAAGTCAAGCAGTTAAAATACACAAAAATATTTTGGCCCAGCACTGTGAACCTGCAGAGCTTGGACAGTTTACAGGGCATATCGCTCCTGAAATGCTAAAAAATATGGGTGTTAAAGGAACTTTGCTCAATCATTCTGAAAAAAGACTTGATTTCGATGTTTTAAAGAAAACAATAGATTTATGCAAAAAACATAAATTATTAACAATTGTTTGTGCCAAAGACCCTGCAGAAGTTGCAAAAATAAGCAAGCTTAAACCTGATTATATTGCAATTGAACCTCCAGAACTTATTGGAAGTGGTATTTCAGTCTCAAAAGCTCAGCCTGAAATAATAACTAACAGCATTAAAAAATCAAAAGTTCCTGTTTTATGCGGAGCAGGAGTTTCAACTGAAGAAGATGTTAGAATTGCGAGCAAGCTTAAGGCTCAGGGAGTTTTGATAGCAAGTGCGTATTTCAAAAATAAAAAAAGAAAAGAATGGTTGAAGGAAATTGTTAAATCTCTTTAATTTTTATTTACTTTTAAATTGTTTGAGATTTCATGCATAGTTGTCAAAACATCTTCGGGTTCACCCCCAATACTGAAATAGATATAAGTCAAACCATACTCATTACAGAAATTTGTTTGGCAGGGTGTAGCAAAAAATGCCGCCTCGATCCCGGACCAATCGCTATTATGCAACATGTAAGCATCATATCCGTTTATTGTAAAAGTTTTAACGTCATTTCTGTTTAGTTGACCTGAAGAACATTCTGGCAATCTGCATATTGAAGATACAAAATAATTTATGAACTTTAAAGGCTCAGAATATGTCCCAACATACCCTTCGGGATGATCACTAACTAGATACATAAGCTGGACACTGTTGTTTGTATTTTTGAAAGTATAGATGCCTCTCCCATCATCATGACTAACATATTCCCAATTCTTGTTTCCATTTGGGGATTCGGTCAACCCATATAACAACAAAAACAATTTTCCGCGTTTGTTGTTTCCACAAGACCTATATTTTGTATCCCATATCCCATAAGTTGCATCAGTTAGTTTCTCATATCTGAGCAAAGTGTCATCAACACATTTATGATTTCTTTCTTCATCATCTGTAATAAAGTTGCTTGTTTTTGTAGGTGTGCTCAACCAAACAAGAATATCTTCTTCAGTGGTTGGAAGTGCATCAGAAAGAGGAGGTTCTTCATAAGTTTCATCGATAATTTGAGGTTCATCATCTTCCTCAAAATCAACATCTATAATCGGGGGTTGAGTATTATTTTGAGGGGGAGTTGTGTTTTGAACAGTGGGAGGAGCGATTATCAAATCTGAATCTTCCCCCCCATCAAATAACGGACATATGCATCCGCTAAAAAATACTAATATAATAATACCCAATACTATTTCTTTCATATTATTCACCTCATTGTGGCATCCATCCTAAAACCGCTGTTATGTTGCTTGTAGTACACCACCTATCAAGCTCATTAGGATAATCTGCACTTATATCTTTCACAATAATTTTTCCGCCACCTATCAAGAGTTCATCATTTATTTGCATCCATTTAGAAACTCTATCATAATCAGTATCAACCACAACAAAAACCCTGCGGTCTATCAAACTGCAAGAATTTCCTTCGATTTTTGTTGTCATTTCAATCTCTTCAGCTTTTATATCAAACATTCCCGCAACTTTTCTATCTCCTGCGTAAATATCAAATTCATTTACTTTTGGGGATTTGATTTCAAAGAATGCTGATTTTTCTTTTGCAATACAGCTTGAATCTAATTCATATTCCACTTTTAATAATTGGATTTCGCTTTCTCCGACTTTAAAAGTATCTAATTTTTTGATAGACTCTATATCCCCATTATTTGGCTGAACTCTAGCCCTTTCTGAATTTATTTTGCAGTAAACAGGTCTGGAAACGTCGATTACTGCTGCTTTATTAGAAACACGACATGTGCTCCCCGATAGTTCAACATCTGCACTTATGTCATGGACATTGATATCAGCCCCTAAAAGTGTTTTAGATTGATTTATATTGACCCATAAATCACTTTTTTCACCAAATCTATCAACTGTTACTTTTGCTCTTTTTGAAGTTATTTGGCATTCGTATTCAGGAGGAGAAAACGAGAATGTTGAATTAACATTTTCAACTTCACAATTCCCTCCGTAGTCAGGATTTGAAAGGTCCAGTAAAACACTTTGTAGAGTTAAAACAAGACCTGAAGAAAGTTGATATTCCTCCCCTGCATTTAATGTTACAGATGTAGTTTCAGTATTAGGATAGGTGATTTGAAAAGTTGTTCTTTTGTTGGTTGTGGTACATTCATCACCAACAGACAAAAATCTCACAGATACTCTTCTTCTTGTTATGGTACAGTCACCTGTTCCATTTGTACAATTCGCATCCACAGTTATATCTATGTCCCTAATTTGAATTCTTAATTTATCAGAAACATTTAGATAATCAGTTTCATTTAAAATATAAGTTTTGAAAGAACCAGTACCTTTTGGTTTGACTTTCACTGAAACCCAAGAAGAATTAACCGAACACGTATCATTGCAGTCATTGAGTACGGCATTTATTGTATTAATACTTATAATTGAATTGTCTGAAGATGTAAATTGATCATCCACACCCATAACTCTGTCCGTTGTTGCTACAGGAGAAGGATTTATAGTGTATCCAATATTACTAACTACAACTGCATAATCCCCTGGAAAAGTTGCCATCATTCCTTGTTCTTTGGTTACAGTGTTTATGGCCGCTCTAACTTTTGAAGTTTTGATTTCAACATCTGAAAGTTTTAAGGTATAATCGCTATCCCCTATTTTTTCTGTGTCTCCTTGATTTAAAGAAATTTGCTTGTCGAACGCGTTGATTTTATCTGCACTGATAACTACTTCATTTAATTTTAAATTTCCAGTTTCCAAGTTGTGTGTTTTACCTTCATTTAATTCAACTTCATCCTCTATATCTAAAGATTGGTAAACTTTTAGAGTGGTGTAAGGGCCCGCGTATTCACATTCTTCTGAGTGTGTTTCAATATCATAACTAAAATTATTTAAACTCAATATTCCTGATAAAAGAACATTGTTTTGGGAACCTTCTAATGTCATTTGATCTTCAAATGTGTAATTTTCATCTCCAATCATATCAACTATCAAACCTTGTTCTTCACAACCATCTAATACTGGAATTAATTTTAGTTTGTATGAATTATCAAAAACTTTTATAGTCGAGTTGTCCGAAACAGAATAAGTTTGATTCTTTGAAAAATCTCGTAAACAAGCGCATTGTTCTGAAAGGAAATAGCCATTTGGACAAATTAATCCTCCGCAAGGATCAATCTCTTCTTCTGGCTCTTCACCAATACATCCCATAAAAATAAAACTGATTAGTATCAATCCTAAAACCCATCTTTTCACATTACCACCTCACTGTTTCACACAAATTTATGACCTTTTAATTTTTAAACTTGTCGTCCCTTGATAATACTGCCTGTGATGATATGGACAACCTCTGATTGTTTGATGAGGCCAACAGCGTCTGAGGCATCACGTAACATTAATAATACTGTCGTATGTAAATCAAATGGGTGATTATACGGAAATGACAAATAAAAAAAAATTTTTGATGATTTTTCTGATTATAGGGAGTTTGAGTTTTGCAACCATGTCAATTGATAGCTGTCAAAATCTAACAATCGCTGGAGAAACATATTTATTAACCGAAGATATATCAACTGATGAATTTTATTGTATAAATATTTTGGGAAAAGATATAACTTTAGACTGCCAAAACTACAAAATCCAAGGTATTGATAAAACATACAGTATCGGAATAAAAAATGAAGGATTTGATGGAGTGGTTGTGAAAAACTGCAAAGTAAGCGGATTTGAGTATGGCATAACATTTAGTAAAGATGCTGACCATGGTGAGATAAGAGAAAATTACCTTTCTGATAATTATGCAGGAATTTATCTTGAGTTTAATTGTACAAATAACAAGATAATCAAAAACCAGCTTGATGACAATTCAAATGGTATAATTATTATGTTTAACTGCACTGATAATCAAATATTAGAAAATACTATAAATAATAGTTGGAGTGGCAACGGCATTTATTTGAATAATTGTGAAAATAATATTATCCAGGATAATAAAGCAGACGGAAATGCTTTTGGCATTTATCTAGATGGAATGTCAAATAAAAATGAAGTCAAATACAACACAGTAAATAATAATGGGGTGGGTTTTGTAATTTCAAGTTCGAGCAATAACCAAATTACGGGAAATACTGCTAGGTTTAATGAAAATGGTATTGTTATCGAATGGGGTTCAAAAAACAATTACATTGATAACAATCAAATAAAAAACAACACTGATTATGGTTTTTATTTTCAAGATGACGGTTCGGATAATGAATTGCAAAATAATATAATAACAAATAATGCAAGATCAGATTTGTATTTTGAGTATAGTGCATCGGGTAACTTTGGAAACAATGTATGCGACACTGTTGAAGACATAAACAAAGTAAACCAGATTGTCTGCTCTGGCACAGGTACAGCTCAAAACGGGCAAAATACTGGTATGGATGGAAATGGTGGAAGCAATTCAGAAACCCCTGGTGAAACTTGCTGTTTGCCCATGTTTGTTTTAGTTTTAATTTCAGGTTTGTATGTTATGAAAAAATAATGAAGTAAATTATAAAAATTAATCTAGGCAAATCAAGGTCCTAGTCTTTGATTTCCCAAAAAGCAATAGTTATAAACATTATTACTGAAATTTATTTGGTGGTTAGATGCAAAAATATGATTTGAAAGAAAAAGAATTTGATGAAGAAAAATTACTGCAAGACCATCTTTTAGATAAATATAGAGATAAAATGAGTAAAAAACTTCCAGAGGGATTTGCTGAAACCTTAGAAGAACTTCCTTGGGAATCGATATTAGAGCTTGCTGAAGATTATAAGAAAAGAATGAAAGAAAAAACACAAGAGATAAAAGATATTCAAAGAAAATTGGCTTTTGCCTTGTTGATTATAAGAGAACACTTGAAAAAACATAAATCAGGGTCTGTTGGCTTTGATATCAAATTTGTTAAATCCTTAATGCGACTCATGGAAAAAACCTATAAACTTTCAATTCAATATGAAGTGGATTTAGATGAATTTTTATTATTGATAACAATAATAATTGAAAAAATGAAAAAAGAAAAATTAACCCCTTATCAAAGAGAATCTTCACACAAACAAAAAGAACAACCTTTTGAAAAAATAGATACCAAATTAGACCTTTCAAAACCTGACGAAGATGATGACGAGGATGAAGATGAGTAAATTTTGGAAAGGGACGTATATAATTGTTTTAAGTTTAGTGCTCATTATATTGCTATATAATCTGCGGGAAAGAGTGGAACAATTTAAGAATTTTGGATATTTTGGAGTTTTTGTAATATCGTTAATTTCAAGCGGAACTGTGTTGCTCCCTGCTCCAGGATGGGTTGCAGTAATAGGTTTGGCAACATCTTTAAATCCCTTAATATTGGGTTTGGTTGCAGGAGTAGGCAGTTCTTTGGGTGAACTTACATCTTATTTTTTAGGTTTGGGGGGAAGGTTTATAACCGATAAAAAATTTGACTGGCTTCAGAACCTAATGAAAAAACATGGTATGAAAATATTGTTTGTTTTAGCTTTAATTCCAAACCCTATTTTTGATGTCGGTGGAATAATTGCCGGAGCTTCAAAAATGAAAATACATAACTTTCTAATACCTGTCTTGTGTGGGAAAATTATAAGATTCATTGCTGTTGCGTATGTTGCGAGCATAGGATGGAAATTTTTGATAAATTAGGAGGAAGGGTTATTTACTCTCCCTATGAACAAAATATTTCCTGAATTAGTATCTTGAATTAAGAAAATGAATGGATGATCTGCTCTGAAAACATAATGTTCTTGGTAAGATGAAGCTGAAAGTGTAAATGCAATTCCTGTCGCCGCCGCTGCTTCTGTTCCTTCTTCGTTAACATCAACAAATGCTTTGTGAACAACCTTGTTTATGAAAAGATCTCTGTTGTTGGTCATTCCTGAAAAGTCAGCTTTGCCTGCATCAAATGAACTGGGCATTCCCATTGTTATAAGATGGTTATTTAGATTATATTCTTTTGTGAATGTAAACTTGGGCAAATAAACATAAACTTTTTCTTGTTTTAGGTTTTTCCTCCAATTATTTAAATTTTCAATTGAAAGTTCGTTTTCAACAAGAGATATATCATCATCTTTAGGCAACAAAATTAACATTGAAAGTTTATCTCCTTCATATGGCATCTGAAGAATTTGTATATTGTCAGTTTCAGTGTAGTCAAAATCTGCATTTTCACCAGTTAATTGCATCATAGAGACTGTAACTTTTTGTGTGGGCGTAACTCTAAACTCTGCATCGCGGGTGTAGTCCTTATTAAACTGTTTGACCCATGTACCTTTGAAGTAGATTGCATTAGTTATTACCAAACGATTTAAAGGATTCAATGAACCTGCAGGAAATAAATTTTGTATCTTGTTTTTGGTCTGTTGTTCGACCCAACTGTTTATCTCTTGACGAGAACCTTCTGTATTCCCCACAAAATCAACATTATTTGCTTTCCCACCATAATAACTTTCAACTGTTTTTGTATAAGTTTCAAGCAAGGGATAATTGTTTTGAACCCATAAAGCATTTGCTGTTTGTAATTCATAATCTGAACCTCCGAAATTAATATCATTGTAAATTGCTGCAAAATTAGGCCTTAATTTAGAAGTATCTTCTGGGAAATAAAATACCTGCTTGATTTCATCTGCTGTTTGTCCATCTCCGCCCCCATAAACTATTGCAAAAGCAGATGAGATGCTGTAAGGTGAGAAGAAAATATTTCCAGGCTCACTTTTAACTTGCGAGTACATATCAATAGCAAATTTGTTATTTGAATCTATAACATCTGAAATTCCTTGGGGTGTTGCTCCAATTGAATCTGCTTTTTCTTTGTCATCAACACACCCAAATCCAATCAAAAAAGCAAAAATAATTACAAAAACAAATATCCTTTTCATCTAATCACCAATTAAATTTAGAAAACCTAAGTTTTTAAATGAGGTGTAAAATGGAAGGGATTGGCCGAATAAAAATTTATTCTAAATTCATCAATTGAGCCAGCAACGCTTCCAACTGTATTCTTTCGTTTGCGCCCTCAACCATTCTGAAATTATACTCTCCAATTTTATCCACAATTTTAACTTTTGTTTTATCGCCAATATCCATATTTATTGTTTCGTAATACATTTGAAGAAGTATATCCTCACCATCCATGCCATATTCAACCATCAACTTATCTAAATTTTTCCTTGCTTTGTTGAATTCTCCACCCATCGCAAATTTTAGAATGTCCTGTACTTCAGTTGGGCGCGCCCTGCTACTTATAGCATAAATAGTTTTTTCAGTTATTTTGTCAGTCTGCATTGCTGCGCCTTGAAGAACATTTATTGCTCTCCTCATATCACCATCACTGACATAAATTATAGCATCCAAAGCTTCAGAATCTACTTCAAGATTTTCTTTTTCGATAACAGTTTTTAACATATCTTTTATTTCGTCTCCCGTCACAGGTTTAAATCTAAAAACAGAGGTTCTTGATTGGAGAGGTTCAATAATTTTAGATGAATAATTACAGCTTAAAATAAATCGAGTTATATCTGCATACATTTCCATCGTTCTCCTTAAGGCATGTTGGGCATCGGAAGTTAAAGCATCTGCTTCATCTAAAAAAACTATTTTGAATGGGACTTCATGCAAAGCAACAGTTCTTGAAAATTCTTTTATTTTTCCTCGGACAATTCCTATCCCTCTGTCATCACTCGCGTTTAATTCTAAAATATGCTCTTTGTAGTCTTCACCATACAATTCCCTTGCAAGCGCGAGGGTGGATGTTGTCTTGCCTACGCCAGGGGGTCCTGTAAAAAGAAGATTGGGCATGTTCCTCTTTTTTGTGAATGCTTTAAGTACTTTTATTATTTCTTTTTGACCAACAACGTCATCAAGACTTTTTGGCCTGTATTTTTCTGTCCAGGGTAAAACATCAATTTTCATAGTATCACCAATATATTGTATATATAAAAGTCAACCAGAACCAATATAAAAGTTATAGTTCATTAATTATACTATGGAAATCGTATGGGATGATGTTATTATTGGTATGCCTGGTGATTTGAAGAGAATGTTCAAACAACATGAAGATAAACTTAATTTTGAAACAAAATATCAACTTGCTTTGGCTCTTCCTTTTGCAGAAGAAAACGGACTCCATATCAACGCAGTTATGTACTCTCTACGAATTGCACAAATAATGATGGGAATGGACAAACTTTTATTGTATAGAAGGGCTATTAGACATGCAGAAAAACTTAGAAGTTCTCCCTCATTATATATTGTAGCATACGGACATATTGTGGATTATCTAGAACAAGACAAACTGGTGAATACAGATATATACAAAACCTCAAAAAACACACTTGAATACATTTTAAATACTCATTTGGAGCGAGGAAATTAAATTGAGTCATGTTCGTAAAATAAAAGATATTCATAAAATGGATGGCAACGTTCAGATACAAGAAGCAGAAAAAATGAGTTATGAACTTTTAAAAATTAATCAAAATGATTCTTTGTTTGATAGATTTGTCAGTATAAGGAGAAATAAAATCTCGTCCGGGGATTTATACTTGGCATTAGAAGTTTTTAAGATAATGGATAAACGAGATTTATTAACTGCTGAATGTAATTTTTTAATAGGTGTTGAAAAAAGGGATCCTTCTTTTTTAAATGAAGCCCTCAAAATTATTAAAACTCTTCCAAATGATGAATTAGTAAAAGCTTTTAGTAATGAGATAGCTATGAGCTTATATCAAATTGATGAGGGCCGAGGCCGAGATTTGAACTCGGGCTAAGGGATGACTGCAAACTTCTTCTTTAATAAAGTCCATCTTTCCTGATGAAACTTCTTTCTTAAAGAAATTTCCCACAGTCCCCTGTGCTACCAGGCTACACCACCACGGCCGCTAAAAATAATAATATTAATAACACAAATCCTAAACTGCATGCTTGCGATTCCGGAATTACAATGGGTTGAAAAGTGTATGTCGGATCTGGAACAGAAGTGACAGGCGGGGTTGAAGGTGTTGTTGGAGTTGAAGGTGTTGTTGTGTTTGTTGTAGGAGTTGAAGGTGTTGTTGTGTTTGTTGTAGGGGTTGAAGGTGTTGTTGTGTTTGTTGTAGGAGTTGAAGGTGTTGTTGGAGTTGGTGGAGTTCCGCCTTCAAGCTCACATCTGCCCAAGGGAGATGTTGAATCTCTAACTTTATTATATCCTGAAGGGCACGGACAATTGTTTGCATAATCCTGTAAAACAGGACCTGATGTTCCTCCTGTGCAGTATTTGCCAGGATTTACATTCGAACACTTATACATCTCAGTTCCATCGCTACAAACATCTGTTGCTAATATAATTGTACAAAACAATAATATGCCCATAATAATATATTTCATAATTGCACCACCTACTAAACTATTGTCCGACAGATTTTTAAATATTTAACTCCCACTTCCAAGTATGAGTGATGAAATCGAAGATCAGCTCGTTTCTAAAACAGCAGAACTTATTGAAACTGGTAGAAATCAAGAAGCTCTTCAAACTGCAGAAAGTCTTGAGAAATATAAAAATGAAGATGCGATCGTTTTGTATACAAAAGGAATCGCTTTATACAAAAATAAAATGTTTGAAGATGCTTTGAGATATTTTTCCGAGGCCGCCAACTTAAATCGGGAAGAAAAAAGATTGTGGTATGCTATAGGATATACCCTTATTGCATTAAATAGAGTAACAGAAGCTAGGGATGCTTTGAGATATGTCCTAGGAGTAGATGAAAATCATCTAGGGGCGCATATAGGAATGTTTGCCGTGTGTATTTTCTCTGAAGAGGAGGAAGAAGCATTCTATCATTTGCAAAAAGCTACCGAGATAAATAAAACAAATACAAAAAAACTTTTGAGAAGTATGTATGAAGAATTTATTGAACCTTCCAATGTAGGTGAAGAAACAAAAATTAGCATTAAAAAAAGAATTGATGATATATAGGTGATAAAATGCCCAGGACTGAAATGAAAACTCGGGAAACGAGCACAACACACAAACCTGGAGAGTGGCTCTTTAGAGAGTATATTGGTCTTTTGGGAATGTACCTAAAATCAACTCCTATTCCTTTTGATCCTGATGAAATAAAAAAAATCAATATTACTAAAAAAGGAGAGGAATATCAAATGAAAGCCTATGGAAATAATGAGTATATAGTGAATGTTGGAATTGAAGACGTTATTATTGAAGTAAAATCAAAAAATGAAACCGTGTATCATGAAAAAATATAATTAATTTATTCTTTCAACAATTGTTGGCTCGCGGTTTTCCTTGTCTCTTTTAAATAAATAAACTCTGTCATAATTTCTCCTAAGTAATGTTTCGTCGTGCGAAATAATAAAAGTTTGAGATATTATGCCCGGTATTTTTTCTTCAAGCATTAGCGCCATCAACTCAACTGCTTCTGAATCCATATTATGTGTGGGCTCATCCAAAACTAACCAACCGAGTTCGGGTGTTAAAACTATCGCAAGTGCAATTCTAAAAACTAATGCTGCACACATTCTTTCGCCCCCTGAGGCTATTTGACTTATTTCCAGCCAGTCTCGTTCTTTGACATGAATCATTAAATTATAATCCTTCTCAGATATTTGAATTTTTATACTGTCAAAATCTCGATAGGGATAAATATGGGGCCATAATTCTTCAACAGCAACGTTCAAAGCATTTATGATATAATTTCTAAGCTCGATGATTGTTTGCTCCATAGCATTTCTGAATTTTTTTAGTTCTGTTATTTTTGTACCGTATTTTTCAAGACGTTTTTTAACCTTAGTCAAATTATCAAATTCTTTTTTATAATTATCAAGCCCAGATCTTTTTTCAGTTGAAAGATTCTTAAAACCTTTAAGTTCAATATCAATTTTTTCTATCTCTTTATCAATTGTTTTCAATCTATCATGGGCAGACATATACACTTTTTCATTGTAATTTAAATTGGTTATTTCAGTTTTTATTTCGTTATATTTTTTTGATGACTCATCTAAAGATTTTAATATGTTTATTGCGTTTTCAAAATCTTTCGCTTTTGACAATAGTTCTTTTTCCTTTTCGAACAAAGTAGATAATTGATTATCCAAATTACTTATTTCTTGAGAAATTTCTTTCTTTTTAAGGTTTAAAGTATCTAAATTTTGTTTTAAATCTTCAAGATCTATTTTTTCAGAATCCAAACTTTTAATGACTGAAAGATTTTTTTCTATCAGCATAATTTTATCTTTTAGAGAATTTGAATCTGAAGATAAACTATCAGTTGTTTGTGATAATTCGTTCAGCTCATTTTTTAATTTGCTTAATTCAACCTCTCTCTCGGACAACAGAGCGTAAATATGATCTTCAGTGAGATTAGAGCCACATAATGGGCATTTTGCCATATTCGGATCAATTTCGGTTGACAATTTTTTTAATTCTTCGATTTTTGCTTTTTTAGATATGTGCTGACTTTTCGCATCCTGAATTCGTGTTTCTTTTGATTTTAATTCAGATTTTAAATCTTGCAAAGAAGAATTTCCCACCAACTTGACATTTTCATCTTTGATTTTCTTTATTTTTTCTTCCAAATCTTTTGCTCTTGAAAGTTTAGATGAAAAATCAGATATTTTTTCAATTAAATTGTTTAGCACATCTAAAAAGTTTTTACGAGTTTGTTTTAATTTTTCAACTTCTTTTTCCAAATCAAGTATTTGATTCTTTAAATTTTTATATTCCTCCTCACTAAAATCACTTTTCTTATTTTGAGATTCAAGAGATTCAATTTTTCCTGCGAGATTCATTAAATTTTTATTAAGGTTTTCATACAAAGTTCTGTTTTTTTCAATTTCATCAAACTCTTTTTTATAAATGGTGTGTTTGCTTGTGTAAGAATTTTTTTCTTTGTTTAAAACTGCGATACTTTTATCCAGTTCATCTAAACTTTGTTCTATGCTTGTAATCTCTTTTTTTAGATTATCGATTGCTTCTTCAGAGTAATTCATGGACAGATCCTTAACTCGAATTTCAACCCTGTGAATTATCTTCGATGTGTTTGACAACACACTATAAAATTTATTTATGCCTAAGAGATCATCCAGTTCTTCTTTTCTTTTACTAGGGGGAAGTGATAAAAAATAATCTAAATTGTTCTGTTCTGCATATACTGAGCGTATAAAAACAGAATAATCTACACCTAGCAAAGACTCAGCAACACTCGTCACTCTTTTTTTGTCTTTTTGTAGAAGTTTGAAACTTCCCGAATCTTCAACATATATTTCTGCCAGATCCGATCCTATTTCCCTAATAATCTTATACTGTTTATTTGATATGGAAAACCATAATTCAACTGTTCCTTTTTGTGAACCAAATCTTAGAACGTTGGGAAGTTTTACTTCTTTTCTGTCGTTTTTTGGAAATCGGCCAAACAAAGCATAAGTAACTGCATCTAAAACACTGCTTTTACCGCTACCCATTATTCCAACGAATACATTCGTTCCTTTGGAAAATTCTAAGCTGGTTTGTTTATGAGATCTCCAATTTTGCAAAATAATTTTATTTATTTGCATAACTGTCACTTTTAGAAGCTGTCTCTATCCATGCCCAATACATCAACTTCACTGACATCTTCTATTTCTTTTATTTTTTCTTCAATGACATCAAATCCTTCAACTTTATCATCAACCAAAATTTTTGCTCTTATAACTTTTATTCCAAAACCTATATCTTGGAATCCGAGAGCCGCAACTCTTGTTAATTTTTTTATTTGTTCTGCGACTTCATCAAGTTTATCCATATCTTGTACTGAAATCTTTAAATCAACTGTAACATCAGCCATAATATTCACCCCATAGATTTTAAGTTGTTTAAATTTACTATAAAGAATTTATAAAGGTTTATTCTCAAAATATTAAAAGGGATACTATGACAAAACTCAAAAAATCTGCGATTATTGGATCTGCGATATTGATTGGTGTGGGTAGCATAGGTGCAGAGAATACAGTCAGGATTCAGAATAAAGACAATGTTATATCCTCAGTTTCAGATGTTTTAGTGGACCGGAATATAAAAGACATTTATGGTTTTAGATCATATATGCTGAAGATTTTAATAGATGAAAGATTAAAAATAGATGAGAATATTGGAAGATTTTTTAGAAGAAATCCTGAAAACACTCTTACTGAAGAAGAATATGTTGAAAAACTCGTTACAGTTGAAAGGATTGTAGGAGGGAAACTTTTTCTGATAAAGGAAAAAAAAGCCTTGGAATTGGCCGAAGAGAAATATAAAGTGCCAAAGGAAATAATTGTTGCGATATTAGGTATTGAAACAAGTTATGGATTGATAAAAGGCAAATATGATCCTGTGAGTGCGTTTGTATCTATAATTGAACATTACCCTAAAAGAATAGATTTTGCTACAAACGGACTTGCAGATCTATTGTATATATGCTACACGGACGGACTTGATCCTTTTGAGATGAATTCATCTTATGCAGGTTGTATAGGTCCCGGGCAGTTTTTTCCGCCAACTTGGAAGCTGTACGGGGTCGATGGAGATGGGGACGGAATAAGGGATTTTAAAAACATTAAAGATGTAATCCCATCAGTTGCAAATTTGCTTTCTAAAAATGGGTGGAACAATAGTGATCCAATTAAACAAAAAAAATCTCTTCGCGCTTATAATCCCTCAGATAATTATGTTGCAGCAATAATGGAATTGGCAGTAAGATTGGGGTGGGGCAATGAATAGTTTGATTTTTTTGGGTACGGGAGGAAGCGCACCAACAAAAAATAGAGGTATGCCTTCAGTTGCACTTAATTATAATGGCAATTTGATGCTTTTTGATTGTGGGGAGGGAACACAAAGACAAATGATGCGTTACAAAATCCATTATGGCAAAGTAAAATATATTTTTATATCTCACTTGCATTTAGACCATTTCCTTGGTGTTTTTGGTTTGATACAAACCCTTAAATTAGGCGGGAGAACTGAACCTTTAGAAATATTTCTGCCAAGGGGAGGAATTAAACTTATTGAAGCTATTGTAAAAATACCTGAATTTGTTAAAATGGTTGAATTTGGAGAAGGTGAAATTTTAAAACAAAACAATTTTTCAATAACAACATTTTTACTGGATCATAATATTGAAACATACGGGTTTGTTTTTCAAAGCAAAAACAAAATAAAATTCAATGAAAAGAAAGCAAAGTCATTAGGTATGAAAGGAAAGATGTTCACAGAAATACAAAAAAATGGGAAAATAATAATAAATGGTAAAGTCGTTAAACTATCTGATGTCGCAGAAACTAAAAGAGGTTTTAAAATCTCGTATTGCCCAGATACAAGGCCCAGTAAAAAAACTGTGAAATATTGCAAAGAATCAGATATTTTAATTCATGAAGCTGCGTTTTTAGAAGAAGATAAAGATCAGGCACAGGATAGAAAACATTCAACTGCGAAAGAAGCCGCACAAATTGCCAAGCAATCAAAATCCAAACAATTAATGATGCTTCATTTAAGTCCTAGGTATAAATCACCTGAAAATTTTGAAAAAGAAGCCAAAAAAGTTTTTAAAAATTCTTCTGTTGCTGAAGACGGCTATATTGTAAAATTCGCATAAAAAATATAAAAAAATCCATCAAATTGATGGATTATTTTTCATCTTCCTTTTTATTTATAGTAAATCTTGGGGGCAACATTGGTGATGGAAGATTTACTGGTCTGACTACAAATGTGCCATTTACAGATGCAGTATAGTTTATTGTGTTCAAAACTATGTTTGCAAATTCATCAGGCAATTTTTTATCTTTTGACCATTCTTTTTTTATGTCTGCTGCATTTTCTTCCACAGCTGCAAGTTCTCCTTTAATCACGAGCTCCCCTACTGATTCTTCATATTTTGCAGAATATGTGTAAGTGAGGACTAGATTGTTTCCTTCATTTTTTATATCATCTATTGAGATATTGATTTTCAAACCTTTTGTTGCCTCAGGAGAAAACCTTCTTGCCTCCACTGATAGTATATTTCCACCGGTTATCATTGAATACACCTCCTTTTAGTATTACATATATTAGAATTTTAATTTAAATAGTCAACCTTTATAATTGTTTCTGGTATAAGAAATTTAAGAGATTTGATAGGGGAAAAGCATGAAAAAAATATATTTACTGTGTATATTTATATTTATGGGTTTATTTTTCGCAAAGATAGAGAGAGAAAACCTTAACATTATAGTCTATCTTAATAATGACGGCACTGCGCATGTTATTGAACAAAATAAATACTTTATTGAGGGGAACCATTCTATAACACAGTATCAAAGTATTTTAAGATCATTTGAAACTAAAAACGATCTTGCTTTTTGGTCGACAACAATTGGAAAAGATGCACCCACATTCCATGTTGATCCCGGGACAGGCAGATCAAATGTGGTTATTGCACCCTCAGACATTTATATCTACAGCATATATAGTGAAACGGCCAGAGCATATATAACTGTTGAATATGATATTGGAATAGAAAAAACTGAAAATCAATCAACTGGTGTTTTTATAATCAAACAAATTAAACCAAGAACTAATGAATACGTGCTAAATACTGACGCCATAAGATTTGAAAAAAATGAATATGGGGATGTTTTTCTCCCGGACAACACCGGTCTTGAATTTATACTCCCAAATGAAATTGTGTTGACTGCCGTAAGACCTTTCCCTGCATCTTTAGAAGAAAGGAATCTTCCGAGATATGATGTTGGATCACTCAGATGGGAAAATGAGGTTCACCTGGCTAGGTTTTCAATTGTTTTTCAGAAAGAAGACAGATTGGATGAGGAAATGATGAATTTTTTTAGCCTTTGGGAGAAGAAAATTGTTAATATGGTGACCGGTCCAGAAGGATGGGCAGTTGTATTGATATGTGTTATAATAATTGTATCATACATTGCAATACAAAATGTAAAGAGAAAATCAGGTGAGTAGATGGAACTCCATAAGTATGAAGTTATAATTCTTAAAACAATGGAACCTGGAAAAAAATATGGTATCTCTGTTGGAGATCAAACTTCTTTGAATATAGAAAAATTAAGCGGACTTAATTCAGATGCTGTAAAGAGGGCAGTCGGCTGGCTTAAAGAAAAAGGGCTTGTAAAAATTGAAACTAGAATTAAAAGAGACATTACAACAATAACAGAAGAATATAAACAATACAAAAATCAGGGTTTTCCAGAATATAATTTAACTAAAAAAGCAATGGATAATAAAGAATTGGATATTAACGCATTGACGCCCATAGAAAAATCTGTTGGGCTGCCGTGGGCAAAAAGAAAGAATTGGATTACCATTAAAAATGGGAAAATTGTTCCGATAATCTCTTCTCTACCTGAGAGTTATGAACCCGATAAAGATGAAATCAAAGACAGAAAATTAATTTTTATAAAACAAACAAGTAGTTTGACTTTTTCCTTGAGTAATTTTGGAGAGAAAATAAGAAATGAAATAATTTTGGGAAAAATTGAATATGGGGGAATAAATCTTTTAACAGATCAAATAATAAAATCAAAATCATGGAAAAACAAACCATTTAGAAAATATAATGTTACTGCTGAAAGCGAACCTCTGTATCCTGGAAAAAGACATATTTTATCTAGATTGAGTCACACGATTAGAGAAATATTCAAAGATATGGGATTCCAAGAAATGGAAGGGCCTGTTTTAGAATCAAGTTTTTGGGTGTTTGATGCTTTATTCCAGCCCCAAGATCATCCCGCAAGGGAGCTCGCAGACACATTTTATATTAAAAAAAATTTTGAGATAAATGATAACGACATTCCAAAAGATGTATTAAATAAAGTTAAAAAATCTCATGAAAAAGGATGGGGTTATAGGTGGTCTGAAGACGTATCCAAACAAGGAGTTTTGCGATGCCATACAACTTCTCTAAGCGCCAAAATGCTTAGTAAATTAAAAGATACAAAAGATCCGAAAAAATATTTTGCAATAGGCAAAGTATATAGGAATGAGGCAATAGATTACAAACACTTGGCAGAATTTCACCAAGTGGAAGGAATAATTGTTTCAGAAGATATGAAATTTTCAGATTTGCTGGGCACTTTAAAAGAATTTTATAAAAAATTGGGGTTTGATGAAGTAAAGTTTTTTCCCTGTTATTTCCCCTATACTGAACCAAGCGTAGAAATATATGTATACCTCCCTTCGCGAAAGGAGTGGGTGGAAATGGGAGGTGCAGGCATCTTTAGGCCGGAAGTTAGTGAAACACTCTGTGGAAGATATCCTGTTTTGGCTTTTGGATTAAGCTTGGAAAGGCCACTTATGATATTGACTGAAATGGACGATATAAGAATGTTCTATCAAAATAAAATTGACTGGCTTAGGAAAATGACTTATGATCAAGTAAGGTGAGAATATGGGTAAAGAAGTTTATTTTTTGAGCGGGCTTACGCTTTTGGTAATTGCATATGTTGCATACATATCATGTACAACACAATGGCCTTTTGAACCTTTAAACTATTGCAATAATTTTACTCCGTTTTTTGGGTCTTGCGATGAAAATATAGAGATGCTGGGAAATGTGATGTTTGTTTTGATGATTTTTGGAATTATTTTAACAGTGTATGCAGTACTATCTTTCCTAAGTCCTGTTGTAAAAAAAGTAACTGAAGAAAAACATGTTAGAACTGAAACTTTTGTAGGTGTTGCGATGCCCGAAAACAAAAAAATTCCTACAGAAATTATATCCAAAACACAAGACGGAATTGTGTTTCTGTTTGTTCTCCAGAGAATTGATACAACTCAGGCTTTGGCAAATAAACAATTGAAAATTACAATCCATAACAACATACTTAATGTATTAACAAATAAAGAAGGAGAATTTATATTAGATTTGAGAAATTACATATCAACAGGTGAAAAAAGAAATTTTTATGTTGAATTTTTGGGAGATGAGTATTTCAAATACTCAAAATATGAATTAAAGGACGAAAGCAATTGAAGGTGTATTGATGGAAATAAAAACAGGAATTTATGTAGGGGTTGGAATTGTTGTTTTATTTTTGATTTCAACACTGATATTAAGTATTTTGGGAACTGCCGGCGAACAGAGAATTGAAGAACGCGAAGCAAATATTGAAATACTGTATGAAAAATCGGGTTTGCTGTCTCATAATGAAGAATATGTTCCATTTATAACTTATAAAACCAACATAACCTATGTTACTCAAAGCTCGGTGGATTTATGGTGGTTCCAAAACAAACCTTTGAAAGAAATTTACTTTGTTACAGGCAGAGGAGTGGAGGCAAACTCCATTGAAACTATGAAAAGCGAAGTTGAGTATTATTCTAGTTTTTTTGAAGGTTTGAATTTTAGAACTGGTTATGTAGAGGGAGTTGAAAATATTGAAAATAGTGTTATTGTCATACCCTCTGGAAGAATGCCACAAAAAATATACCAAAATATTCATGAAATAATAAGAAAAGGGAATGTAATAATTTATGTGGGCATGGACATTGATTATGTTATTGATGATTCTGGATCTCTTATTGAAACATATGAGAAAAGAAGTTTGGAAAAATCATCTTATGCGTGGGAAGTGCAAAAAGGTGAGTGGAATACTATTGCTATAAAAGATAATGGAATGCCGATAGGATATATGCTCCACATGCCCTCAAGCCCAGATAGGGTTAGTGGATTGTCTGGAAAGATATTTGATGCAATCCTATATAATAGATGGCAGGAACCTTTAAGCCAAAAAACATATCAATTCACTGAAAATGTTGGCTATGCAACTTTTTTTGGAGAAAAAGCAAAATATTCTGGGGGCCATTTGAGAACTATATTCTCAGTACAAGCAGAAAATAAAACATTATACCAAATAGAGGATTATGTTGTTGAATACCCATTAATAGGCAGAATGTTTTACAATGTTAACAAACTCAAAGGAGAGCCGATTGATATTAATATGAAACTTAGATCAAGTTATTTGCAACCCGTTCATCTGATAATGTATACTGACTTTATCCATAATAATCATATTATAGATTCTCAAAAATTATCTGAAATAAGAATAAAACAAGTTTGGGAGTCAAGTTCAACCGTACAAAATAAACTCCATCCGGGAGAGTATATTATATCTTTAAGGGACCAGTATAACAATGTGTGGGCCCTCGGATACCTGCATATTTCCGGACTTTATGCAGTTCTTAACGAAATTAAAGAAGGAGAAGGAAAGTTTTATGTTTCTATAGAAGGACAGCCCCTGACTGGAGTGGTAGACGTATATATAGATGACGAATATAATGGAAATTATAAAGTTTCAAGAGGATATACATATATTGATCTTCCAAAAGATGAACACAAAATTAAATTTGTTTACGAACATTCTGATTGGGAATTTTCATTTAATAACACGACAGAAACATTGCTCGAGAGATATTTGAATGTTATGGGCCCGGCATTATTATTATTTGTAGTTATTTTTGTTTTATTCAGAAGACAGAAACCAATAACTTATAGGTTAATTGTGCCTAAAATCACGGAAAAGAAAACAAAAACTAAAAAAATAAATGAGAAACAATTGATTGGAATATTTGATAAAATTTATCAAGAATTTGAATGGGAAAAAACTCCGCTCCCCTTAAATATAAGAGAAATAATGTATGGTATAAGGAAATATATGGAGCCGGGGGAAGAAGTCTATGTAACTGAAGGCAATTTAATAGAAATATTAAATGGTTTGATTGAAAAAAATATTGTTGAGGGGTGTGAGGACTATTATATGCCTTTAGAAAAACAAAATTTACCTATAAGGATCGCTGTTTTGAAGAGAAAAGTGCACGATATATTGATATCCCGGGGTATTAAATTCAAAGAATACAAAGAAAGAACAGAAATTTCTGAACTGGCAGTATTTTATGGGGATAAAAAAATCGTAACATTAGATGATTTAAAACATGATAAAAAAATAGTAATTGTTTTTGATAGTTTAGATCAAAAAAATAAAATGCTTAAACACATTATGACCCATACCAATAAAATAAATCTTGAACTCTCAACGGCAATAACTGCACAAAAAGTAGTTTTTCTGACATTAGGGGAGTTTGAGGACTATGTATGAAAGAATTTTTATCTTTTTACTTTTTTTAAATTTGTTTTTTGCAATACCGAGTGGTTGGACAAAAACAGAGCAAGAATCTTATATAGAACCTCAGTTTCAGGAAGTTAAAAACCACAATGATAATAAAATAGGAAGTCTGTGGGGGTTTGGTAAAAATAAAAGAGATGTTTCTGAAAATGAAGAACCAAACTACTCTGATATGTTTAAATGGGTTGATTTGGTCATAGGATATGCACATGTTTCGATAGATGAACAATCAATACCTGACAATGAAGAAGTGCGCATATACTGGGGATGGGGTGAAGATCATATATCCTCTGCAAATGTAACATTGCCGGCCGCATCCCCTTGTGAAGATGAAATAAACAATTTTAGAAAAAGAAGCTCCCACCCTGTGTATTTAGATAATGGACATATGAAATTCCAGTATTATGATATTGTAAAAGAAGTTAGACTAACATATGAATACAGAGTTATAAAAATTTGTCCGGACCGAACAAATCAAAATTTCTGCAAATACCATTTTGAAAAAAACAATCAACTAGAAGAAATAGTTGAGGGGAGTCATGAGGATTTCAAAGAATATGTTATTAGAGATATTTATGAGAAAACAAATAAAATTTATGATATTGATACGCTGCGAAGTGTTGTTAAAATGCAGCAGTTGGATGTGGCAGGTGAAGAGCCACCGTCAGGTTGTATTGAACCGGTATGTAGTATGCAGAGAGAATATTATTACATAAATCCTGTTCCAGTACCCTTCAACCAAACAGAATACAACTCTCTATTTAGAAAGTATAATGATAGAACCTATTCACAGGAACCATGGTTGGATATTGAGTTGGGAGGAAATATTAAAATGAGAGTTTATGATATTGGATCTTATTGGGTGTTTTATAATATGTGGTTTGGCCATGAGGATATATGCGTCAGAACCTCTTACAGTGAATATATATGGGACTCAAAACCGGCGCGTGTTGAAAAGAAATCATATTTTGTTGAACAAGGCGATGTTGAATGGTTCCATATTACGCCCATTTTGGGAGAACAAATAAATAATGATCCCGAACTTGAATTTCTTGTCTTCGCAAATAGAAAAATACAAAAAGGATACTCAAAGCTAGACGAAGAGGTTTTGGCAAACCATTATATGAGAAAGTTTGATGTGTACGAAGATGTGTTTGAGTTGTGGCATGTTGTGGGCAGTGTAGTTAATCAAACTGATTTTTCCCCGCCGGGGGGAGATCCAAAAATCCCTGAAAATCCGTCGGTCCCCCATACCTATAAAGGAATGGGGCAGAGTGAAAAACAATTTTCTCCTTACCAAATAACTTATTCAAATAATTCTTTCAGGTGGGTTAATTATTACTATTTAAATTTTACATCAGAATCTGGTGGAAAGAACTTTACACATATATATTATGATGTTTTTGGAAATGAGTTTGTGCTGAGTCGCAATATATTTTTAAGAATTCCGACATGGATTGTGAATGGAGAGGTGTATCCATATAATGGAAAAAACCTTGGCCCTGCTAAAAAAAATACCAGTTCTTCACTTCAAGTGTATTATTTTGAAGGCAATGATATATACAGATCCAGTACTTTTGTTGAACACACTCCAGAAATATACTATCCCAATATGGCGCTGCTGTTCGGGGGGACGTTTATAGTTATTAGTGTTTTATTTATGGGAAGGAGGTTTTTATAATGGAAAAAATAGAAAAGGACAGTCAAATAAGCATTCGTGTGAAAAGAAGCGGAATGTACCAAAAAATTATATTTAAAGCAGTTGATGAAACATCTGCAGGAGGCACAGTTCGTGTTTTGAAATCGGACAGGCAAATTGATATGGCAGAAGTTGAAAGAATAGCTGAAGAGCTTCAAATGCCAGTTAGGATTCCAAGTGGCTTGTTTATGCCAAAAGGGAAAATGATGAAAGATTTTATGCAGGATTAATCTTTAGTTATAATAAATTCAGTATGCTCATCTCCATCCCAAATATGTTTGGTTGGTGCATATGTCCATTTTTCCCCCAATAAATATTTTACTTTGAAAGAAATGTATGTATCATCAAACTTTTTATGATCGACAATTCCTTTTAGGTTTGGGAAAGGATCCGTGTGAAATTGGTAAATAATTTTAGAATCTGTAACTTCAGGAAAGGTAACTTTCAAACCAACACTTTCATCCCTTTGTTTTAAAACTTTTACAAAATCCTCTGGATTTCCTTTTTCAAAACCCATTGAATCATAAGCTTTCTTCAATCCTTTTTCCATGATTTTTCTGAATAATTCCAAAGCCCGTTCTTCTCCCAGTTCTTGTTTGAGAACAATGTAAAGGTTTTCGTATAAACTAAAAAAAGCACTGTTATATTCTTTCATATGTCCACCAATAATGTATTTGGCAAGAATGTTTAAAAAACTAATTAACAAAAGAAAAATGTGGAAACTATTAATATTATCGCAGACCATAGAGAACCTAAAAAAATTCTTGAAAAACTTGAAGCTATTGGTTCAGATGTCATCATTAAACAGCTTGAGCTTGGAGATTATTTGACGTCTGAAAAAACAGTTATTGAACGAAAAACAAGACAGGATTTTGAACAATCTATTATGAATCAACGTCTATTTAGGCAAATGTCAAATTTGAAAGAAAATTTTGAAAATGTAATTATAATTGTCGAGGGCACAGAGCCTTATTTGAGATTGAAAAACGGTTCAATATTGGGAACCTATGCAACGATAATTACGGATTTTCATTGCTCTTTGTTTTTCACACGAAATCACGATGCAACTGCTGAAATGGTTTATGCTATTGCAAAACATGAACAAATAGCTAAAAAAAGGCCTTTGAGCATTAGGGGAAAAAGAAAACGTTTCACTTTATCCGACAATCAAAAAGCAATGGTGGAAGCCCTGCCAAAAATCGGACCGCGGTTGGCAGTAACTTTGTTGGAGCATTTTGGCAGTGTTGAAAAGGTTTTAAATGCAGATGTAAAAGAACTAATAAAAGTTGAAGGCGTTGGAAAGAAAAAAGCAGAGGAAATCGTAAAAGTTATTCGCACAGAATATGGGGTGGAAGAATGATTGTTATACCGTCAGAATCAGTACATTTCAAGTATTTCACAGGTTTTGAAGCTGCAGGCTGTTACCTTATAAAAAACGATATGGAAGAAGACGGAGAACTGTTTTGCAGTGAAATGGAATACCAAAGGATGAAAAATAACTGGGAAGATGTTAAATTGGGGAAGATTGCTGATGTTTTGAAGTTGGGAAAAAGTTTTGATATCCCGTTTGATATTTCACACAGTCTAATGATAAAATTTAAGGGCAAAAAAATCAAAGATTGCTCAAAAGAAATAGAAGAAATGAGAATGATTAAATTCCCTGAGGAAAAAAGTGCTATAAAAGAAGCTGAAAAAATTTGTTTGGAATTGGTCCCAGAATTGCCAAAAATTGTGAAAAAATACACTGAAGAAGAAGCATCGCATTGGATTAAAAGAGAATTGCACGACATGGAGGCAGACCCGTCATTCGAACCGATTGTAGCATATGATGAAAATTCGGCATTTCCTCATCACCAGTCAGAAGATAAAAAATGTAAGAATATTGCACTTATTGATTTTGGGGCAAAGGTTGAAGGTTATTGTTCGGATGTCACATTTACAATTGGATTTAACCCTCATATGAATAAAATTAGCGATGGAATAGAAGATGCGTGGAATGATATTAAAAAATCAATAAAACCAAATGTGAAAATCAACAGATTGGCAACGTTGGCCGAAGGAATTATAAAAAATCATGTGGATACACATGAAAAAATGATACACAGTTTGGGGCATTCAATAGGAATGGATGTTCACGAATATCCTAGAATAAATAAAAAATCAAAAATAAATTTTGAAAAAGGTATGGTGTTGGCAATTGAACCTGCAACATACACAAAAACTTATGGGGCCAGATTTGAAAAAGAAATCTATTTATAACATAACAATTGCACTGTTACCAACTTTTGAACCCAATGAATCTGCTATTGGTCTGCATTTAATATTTAAAACGTGCAAAGAATGCTCATTGAGAATAGGGACTGTTAGATATGCTGCCTGACCTTTGGCAAGGATGGCAGTATTTTCAAAATCATCAACCAATTGATAAAAACCCAATCCTTTGAATTGGATAATGTTGTCAGTGATTAATCCTGCATCATTAACATCTTCGAGCAAATTGTCATTTAAAGCATAACTTGATCTTACAACAACAGTTATTTCTTTTTCCCATTCTTCAAAAATATAATCCAACAAAAATCTATCAAAATAAAGTTCTCCCACATTATCTGAAACAAAAACAAGCTTTGGCTTGCGCTTTATATGGCCCAAAACTAATGCTGTTTCATCAATCGCCGGACCTATTTCTAGTATTTCATGAAACTTAGCCGTTGCCTGTTCAAAAGTCAAGTGGCTTAAATCAATTGCATTGGATGCTAAAGATATTCTCAGCATTTCTTCAGGTGTCCTAGGTTTGATTTCGTCTGCTAATTTTTTCGAGAATGCTCTGCTTTGTTTTTTTAATTTATAAAACGGATCTATTCTTGCAGGGGTTGGTTTTTTTGCATGTGATATATATACTCTTTCCATAATACTTTGATTAAGGATATCGCACATTGGAACGCAGGTTGTATCTGAAACAGGGTATTTTTCAAGAACATCTTTTATTTCTAACTTAGAGCATGCTTTTTGATCTGCCGTTAAGCTTGATAAATCAATAACCTTACTGTAAATTGTTCCCAAACATTTTCTGCAATTGGGCGTGGTTTTAACTATTCCTCGCATAAATATCACAATAATATTATGTGACTAATAGTTTATAAATATGAATGTATAATATAATCTATTGAACGATTTTGTAGGTGAGAAAATGTCAGACGAAGGAAATGTCGGGAAGGAAATATTGCAACTACTAAAAAGAGTTGAAAAAGGAGAATCAGTGGAAAAAATAGATGTTTCAAAAGTAATAATTGAGATAGAAAAAAGTGGATTCCATGTCTTGAGTGATGACAGTTATTTCGGTTCATTCAAAGAACCTTTGAGTACAAGATATGCATCAAATGAAATGATTGATTTGTTTTCAAGAAAAACTAAATTTACAATGTGGAGAAAAATGTGGGTGGCACTGGCTGAATGCACTAGTGAAATGGGATTGAAAAATGAAAATGGAGAACTTTTAGTCGCATCAGATCAAGTAAAAGAACTTAAACAATTTGTAGATAAAATTAATTACCAGTCTGCAAACGATCATGAAAAAGAAATAAGGCATGATGTTATGGCTCATGTTTTGGCATTTGGAGAACTGTGTCCAAATGCAAAAGGAATTATTCACTTGGGGGCAACAAGCTGTGATATAACAGACAATGCTGAGATGAGTGTTTATTCCAAAGGATTGGACATAATCAGAAAAAGAATTGTCACCGCAATGTATCACTGGTCCCAACTTGCTTTAGAATACAAAAGCGTACCAATAGTTGGCAGAACTCATTTTATTGCTGCGCAGCCAACAACCTTAGGAAAACGAATTGCGATGTGGCTGGAACCATTGAAAATGTGTTTAGACAATATTGAATTTTTACAAAAGGAATTGATTAAAGCCAAAGGATTAAAGGGGGCTGTTGGAACGCAGGCATCATATTTAGAAATATGCGGCAATGATATGGAAAAAGCTAAGGAATTAAATCAAAAATTTATCAGCAAAATAGGATTTAATGACGATTACAAAACTGTAGGGCAAACATATCCTCGAGTAATAGATGCGATGATTATTGAAAGTTTGGCCAATGTTAATGCAGTATTGAAAAAAATGGCAACTGACATAAGATTGATGCAGGGAATGGATCAAGTTTGTGAACCATTTGGTAAAAGCCAAAAAGGATCGTCAGCAATGCCTCATAAAAGAAATCCAATGAGGGATGAGAGAGAAACAGGTTTATCAAGAATGTCTTTTGGAAATGTTATAACAATGCTTGAAACCGCATCAGAACAATGGGAAGAAAGGACTTTGGATGATTCATGTGTTAGACGAATAATTATCCCCCAACAGTTTATGATAACCGATGCTTCTTTATTGTTATCAATTAATGTCTCAAAAGGTTTTGTTGTTTACAAGGATTCGCTAGAAACTGAATTCAAAAAACAGGTGCCTTTTATGGCAATTGAAAAAATACTTATGAAATCTGTAAGTAAAGGAAAAGACAGGCAGGAAATACATGAAAGACTAAGAGTTCATGCATTGAATTCGATAGAATCCACACATATGGGCAAGGAAAATCCCTTCGGAAATTTGGTTTGCAAAGATAAAAAAATAGGAATATCAAGAAAAGAAATGCACCGTATTTTAGAAGAAACATGGAAAGGTTACGGTTTGGCAGAGGAGCAAGTAAAGGAATTTGTTAAAGGAGAATTGCTGCCATTATTTGCAAGATATAACCATGAATTGCAAGAAAAAATTGAAGAGGTTAAGGTTTAAACGATATGCCATCCTTCAACTGCAATCCAAGGAGTTATATAAGAATCATTGATTACGGGCTCTTTAGCTATTGAAACAATATTTTTCAGACCCTCAAAAATATTTCCTGAAAGCATGACATCTTTTATTCCGGTTTTTTTGCCTTTTTCTAGAATATATCCATTATTGATGGGCAGACCAAATTTTCCACTAACTGGGTTAGCAGTATGCAGACCGAAAACCGATTCAACAACTGCAACCTTATCAAAATCTTCAAATTTCCCTCTTCCAGGTTTTAAGGATATGTTTGAAAAACCTATTCCTGGCGAAGACGAATAACTGCCCCTGGCACAAAAGCCTTGATATTTATCAAGATCCAAGTTATCCAGTGCAGCATACTCTCTATTATATGCAAAAAGATTCAGTTTTCCATTTGTTATAATTTCTTTTGATTTTGAAGCAACCCCTTCCCCGTCATAATTTGCTCGTGCAGTTGCTCTTGAGTCCAAAGGATCATCCAAAATGGTTAATTTTTTATCGCCAACCTGCTGGTCAATTTCAAACTTTGTTGTTTTAAAATGTTTTCTTGCACCTTCGGCAGATGACAAATAAAAATCCAACAAAGAATGTAAAGCCTCAGTATCAATTATTATTACACCATCATAAGATTGCTGACTTCCTTTATCTGATAAATCTGTTTTTTCTTTAACTTTTTTCGGAAGATCGAAAAATCTTTCACTGAAATTAGGTAACACTAAGTAATCATATATTGAAGAACTATTTTTTTTCATGTCTGTTGACAGTGCAACTGTGCTGTCCCAAGGCTCCTCGACATCGAGACCTTCTGAATTGACAAGTTTGCTTCTTTGGAATGCCAGCATTGCAGAGGACATTAAATGATTCTCGGTCGAAATACAGTTTGAAATATATTCTTTTAATTTTTTTAAATTTGAATCCTCAGAATTTATATCAACGGATGAATGTTTGGTGATTGGGATCTGCGCGTTCGGGGAAAAACTAAATTCTTTATTGGGATGATTAAATTTACTGACACTTATCGCATTATTAACAACTTTTTGAGCATCTGTTGTGTTTTGGCCACTTGAAAAACCTATTTTGTTTTTAACTAAAACTCTGATCCCGACACCGTGATCATAATCCCATTCATTTCTTTTTATTCTATTTAATTCAGAAATTAAGGTAAATGACTTTTTTTCACTGTAGTAAACCTCATATCCTTGAATCTCGCCAGATTGGAGTTTCTGTTTTAATATTTTTTCGTATTCTTTTATCATCCAATCACCATATCTTTGACTCTTGTTACTGGTCCGCCATCGCTCACTCTAACATTTTGTCCTTCTTTTCCGCAGTATCCGGGACCTGTTCCAATTTTTCTTCCAACGGCCTCTATATTATGCAGGGTTTGCTTGATATTCCCGGTTAAAGACAAATCTCTTAGATGAGTTGTCAGCTCCCCATTTTCTATTTTATATGCTTCTTTTGCACCAAACATAAAAGAACCTGTTATAGGACTGACTGCTCCGCCCCGCATCCCATAAACATAAATTCCTTTTTCTATATCAAAAATTTCATCGTCTTTTAATGTGTTTTTAGTATCGGATGCTTCAAGAATTGTATTTCTCATCCTAACAATTGGAGGACTGTCATAGTCTTCCATTCTTGCATTTCCTGTCAATTCACTGCCAAGTGTGCCGGCAGTCATAGACGAATGAAGATAATTTTTTAAAATTCCTTTATCAATTAAAATGACAGGTTTACATTTAACACCCTCATCATCAAATTTTATATTGCCGAAACATTTAGGATATTCTGGATAATCAGTTATTTTGACAAGAGAACTTCCAACTTTTTCCCCAGGTTTAATAAGAACAGATGAACCGTTTAATATATAATCTGCTTCGCACGCATGACCTACTGCCTCATGAGTAAAAAGACCTGTCATTTCAGGATCTAAAACAACTGTTGTTTTTCCTTTCGGAGCATGTTCTGCAGATAGCAAGGCCTCTGATTTTTCTTTTGTTTTTAAAACCTTATCTGCAAACTTTGATAGTTTAGATTCATTTATTTTTCCAAGCCAACCTTCTCTTTCAGACCATGATTCCATAATACTTCTTGATTTGGCAACGCCAATAACTGAGAAATAAGAAAAAATATCTTCCATCACTAAAGAATTTCCATTTGAATCCTCGTATTCCTTAACTGTGAATTTGCTTATCAACCTTAAAGTTCTTGAATTTAAATTTTTTATTGGTTTGTCAAGTTCTTTGAGTTGTTCCATTATTTGTTCGAAATCATACTCAGGAGCATTCATTATTGAATCGAAATGTTTTTCTTTGGGTTTTTTTACAATTTTATAGTTTTCATTTCCTGTCGCAGACTTGGCAAGTTTTTTTGCTTTTTCAACAACAACATCATTATCAGACATGTTGTTAGATGATGCAAAACCAAAACTTTTATCAAAAACTCTCGCACTGACTCCTTGGTATTTTTTTCTGGATATTTTTGGCTCACCATTGTTTAAAACAAAACTTACTGAATAATTTGTGAATTTCCATTTTTCTATCAAAAAACCACCTACTTTTTGGATTTGGTTCTGCGTTTGGTTCGGGACTTTGGTTTGTTTTTTGTTTTTGCCGACTTATTTTTTCCATTATTCTTTTTCAATAGAACATCATTAATTCCTGATAATTTATTTATTAATTTTGTTTTCGCAGGGGACGGTTTTAATGCTTCTCTTAAAACATCAGTAAGCGTTCTTGCAGTAATAATTTTTATCTTGCCCAATTTATTTTTAGACAGATATGCGTCTTCTTTGTTAGATTCAGGAATGATGACTTTTTTACATCCTGCATCAATGGCAGCTTCAACCTTTCCAGTTATGCCCCCCACTGGCAAAACTTCTCCTCTAATAGATAAAGATCCTGTCATTGCGACAGATTGATCAATGGGAATTTCCTCCATTGCAGATATCACTGCAACAGCAATTGATATAGAGGCAGAATCTCCTTCAACCCCTTCATATGATTGAAGGAATTGTATATGCACATCTTTATCAACGATGTTTTTGCCGGAGTATTTTTTAATTATTGCAGATATGTTAGTAACTGCTTCTTTTGCAATTTCCCCGAGCTTGCCTGTTGCAAAAACTTTGCCTTCTTCTTTTGATGCAGCAGGTGTGACCTCGGCTTCAATAGGTAAAACAATGCCCGTATGATCTCCTCCAAAAACTGCTAAACCATTAACTCTGCCAATCATATTCCCTTCGGCCCGAACAACACTATAGTCTTTTTTAACAACAACAAATTCATGAACAACTTGCTCTTCTAATGTCCTTGATAAGTGAAGAGCCTTTTCTACATGTTCAACTTTAACATAAGGAGAATTTTCATGAACTGCGATATCTCCTGCGCCCCTAACAACACCGCCAATTCCCCTTAAATTAAGTGTAAATGAATTTTTCCTAGAAGCTCTTCTCTTAGCTTCTTCAACAACTTCCATAACTGCATCATATGTGAAATGAGGTATTCTTTTATCTTTTTTAACTTCTTGAGCTATAAATTGAACTAATTTTAATCTGTTTTCTTCGTTATCGGGCATATGGTCGTTAACTTTAACTTCATATCCTGCGCCCCTTATTCTTGATCTTAAAGCAGGATGCATTTTTCCTATATCCTCAAAATTTCCTGCTGCAACCAAAACAAAATCGCAAGGAACAGGTTCTGTTTTAACTATTGCACCAGATGAATGTTCACTTTGACCAGTTATGGGATATTTTTTTTCTTGCATTGCAGTTAATAATTCCTGTTGAAAATGCGAGGTTAAAGAAACAATTTCATCAATAAATAAAACTCCTTTGTTTGCTTTATGAATAGCCCCTGCTTCTACCCTTAAATGTGCAGGAGTTCCCAAACCGCCAGATTGTAAAGGATCGTGTTTAACGTCTCCCAACAGTGCACCAGATTTAGATCCTGTTGCATCTATAAAAGGTGCATTTCTTTTGTCATTGTTGTCAACTAGTAGTTTAGGTTTTGCTGAAAAGTTTGGATTTAATCCTAATTTTGTTCCGACATTATATAAATAAGTAAACAGTCCATAAAATAAAAATGCGCTTGCAATTATGACCAAAAGCATCCATTTTGAAGATTCCTCAACTGCAATGAAATAATCTAAGAAAAATACTACAATCAATCCCAATACTGCAACAAGTATTCCTGCCATTAAAGGATTTACTTTTTTGAAATCAGTGAAATCAGCTTCATTCCCTTGTAATTTGTTGAAATTTTTGATTATTTTCCTGCCCATACCTTCATTAGAAGGATCAATAGATTGTATTTTTTTTAATTCAGGATCTTTTTTGATATCAGGAGCAGGAGGATAAGTTTTTATGCTCCTTATTATGGGCATATTTTCATCCAGATGATTTGCATATGCCAATACATCCTCAAGTGCAGTTATGGGCATTATCTCTGCCATTGCTTGCGCCAGCATCGATTTCCCAGTCCCCGGCTGTCCTATCAACAAAACGTTTCTTCTTTGTCTTGCTGCTTTCCTTACAATATCTACAGCATAATCTTGGCCTATAATCTGATCAATTAAACTGTCTGAAACTTTTATCTCAGCTGTTGTTTTAAAATTTAAACTTGATTTTTGCAAATTAATCACCACTTTTATTTACTGAATCTAATATTTATATATGCCCCTAAAAACAAAAGAATTGGAAACAAAACTAATGTGATTACAAATCTTGCAAACAACCCCATGAGAGACAATGTTTTATCAAAACCTGTTATTCCTAGTAAAGTGTTTATCATTACTGGATCCATGAAACTAAAGAAAGAGTATAAAGTATCATAGACATAACCTGCCAAAAATATTTCTAAAACAAATAATATTGTTGTAGATATTAGTGCGGCTAAACCGCCTGCAAGTATACACGAAAAAAAGGCTTTTTTTGCTCCGATCCTCATGCTTAAAAAATAGGCAAACGCTTTCATCAATAAAACACCGACTAATGGCAAAAGAATTATGAATAAAAGCCCTACAAGAGGAATGCCAGTTAAAACTCCTGCCAGTATTCCAATAACAAAAACTGGTGTCAAAACAGTTGCATCCAAAGAATTATTATAAAAAAGCTTTTGAGGTTTTTTTTGTTTTTTTGGTTGGCGGAGTTGATCTCTTGGATCCTCCCTTCTTTCATCTCTCATCTTAGGCCTTGGCTCGTAATCATCTTCATCATATCTGTCTTTGTCAGATTCAATAATTATTTTAACGTTGCCACTGCCCAATAATTTCTCTAATTCTTCTAATTTCTTTAGTCTCTCTTCTGATATCTTTGGCATAACTTAACACCAAAATTATAATGAACAAAATATTTTTAAACAGATTTGTTAATATAGTATTAACACTTAGACAAACAGGTAGATGTGAGTATATGGTTGCAAGAGATGAAATTATCATGCTTTGTAAAGTAATGGAGATGAAAACCAGCAGAGATATTGATGATACTTCTATAACAATATTCAAAACAATTTTATCAATATCTGACACTCCTATAAGTAGCAGTGTAGTCTCACACTTAACTGGGGTCCATAGATTAACAGTTAGACATCATTTAGAAAGAATGAAAGACATAGGATATTTGAAAGAAAAAAAGGGGAAATACATTATAAAATTTGAAAGTTTACGAGACTACGTTCATTTCAAAAAGAAACTTATGATAAAAACATATGAAGAACTTGAAAAAATTGCTATGGAAATTGATAAAGAGGTTGAAAGAAAAAATTATTTGACAATCATAGGTGAAGAAGATGAGTGAAGATGATGATTCAAAAAAAGATTTTGAAATTGAAGGAAAAAATGGTGAAGAGAATTATAAAGAAAAATATCTTCGTTTGCTTGCAGAATTTGATAACTTCAAAAAATTCAAAGATAGAGAATATTGTAATGTAAAAAACATTATGACAAAAGATTTGATAATGGAAATTATAACTGTGTGGGAGGATTTGGAAAAAGCAAAATGCAATAATAAAGAAGATAAAGCAATAGAAATGATATACAATAAACTATCAAACATTCTATCTGCATACGGCTTAGAACAGATTGAAGTCAAAATAAATGATGGTTTTGATCATAATATACACGATGCAGTTTCGCATCAAAAAAGTGAATTGGATGAAGATAAAATAGTTGAAATTGTGAAAAACGGATATATGTTAAATGGTGTTGTAATAAAACACCCCCAAGTAGTTGTAAGTAAAAGAGGTGAGGAAAATGAGTAAAATAATTGGAATTGATTTGGGAACTTCAAATTCTGCAGCAGCAGTTGTTATGGGTGGAAAACCCTCGATTATTCCTAGTGCAGAAGGAATGACAGTATATGGTAAAGCATTTCCTTCTGTTGTAGCTATTACAAAAGATGACCAACTTTTAGTAGGGGAACCTGCAAGAAGACAGGCAGTAACTAATCCAAAAAACACTGTCAGCGGGTTTAAAAGAAAAATGGGTTTGAATGAAAAATATACTATCAAAGACAAAGAATTTTCTCCGCAAGAATTATCTTCATTCATATTACAAAAAATAAAAAAAGATGCGGAAGAATTTTTAGGTGAGAAGGTAGAAAAGGCAGTTATTACTGTTCCAGCATATTTTGATGACAATCAAAGACAAGCTACAAAGGATGCAGGACAAATTGCAGGATTGGAAGTAGTTAGAATAATTAATGAGCCGACTGCAGCTGCTTTGGCATACGGAATTGATAAAAAGGAAAGTGAAGAAAAAATATTGATCTTTGATTTTGGAGGCGGAACCTTGGATGTCACTATATTAGAATTTGGTGACGGCGTGTTTGAAGTTGTAGCAACAAACGGAGATACACGATTAGGCGGAAGAGATATGGATGACGATCTCACAAAATATTTGCTTTCAGAAATTAAAAAAGAATTTGGAGCAGATGTTTCAAAAGATAAAACTGCCATGGCAAGATTAGTTGAAGGTGCTGAAAAAGCAAAAATTGAACTTTCAACAGTTTTGGAAACAGAAATCAATCTGCCGTATTTAACTGTTAGCAATGACCAGCCCATACATTTTGTCCATAAATTAACTAGGGCAAAATTAGAAGATTTGGTCAGACCAATTATTGATAAATGCAAAATACCTATGAATCAAGCATTGCAAGATGGAAAATTAGGTCCTGATCAGATCACAAAAATAATTTTAGTTGGTGGACCCACAAGAATGCCGATTGTAAGAAAATTTGTTGAGGATTTTGTAGGCAGAAGTGCAGAAAGAGGTATTGATCCCATGGAAGCTGTGGCCATGGGTGCAGCATTACAAGGGGGCATCATGACAGGAGATGTCAAAGATGTTGTGTTGTTGGACGTAACTCCTTTGAGTTTAGGAATTGAAACTCTTGGAGGTGTGATGACAACTTTAATCGATAGAAACACAACTATCCCAACAAAGAAAACACAAGTATTCTCAACCGCTGCAGACAATCAAACATCTGTTGAAATTAAGGTTTATCAAGGTGAGAGACCGATGGCAGTAGATAACGTATTATTGGGAAGTTTTGTGTTGTCTGGAATTCCTCCGGCACCAAGAGGCATGCCACAAATTGAAGTTACCTATGATATTGATGTAAATGGCATAATTCATGTTAGTGCAAAAGATATGGCCTCTGGAAAAGAACAAAAATTAGTTATAACTGCACCCCATAAAATGAATGAGGATGAAATTAAAAAGAAAATGGAGGAGGCTAAAAAATACGAAGAAAGCGACAAGAAAATAAAAGAATTTATTGAAGTGAAAAACATTGCAGAAAGCTTGGCTTATTCGACCAGGAAAGCACTTGAAGAATATGGAGGAAAAGTTCCTGAAGATGTGAAAAAAGAGATTGAAGAAAAAGTTAAAGCAGTTGAAGAAGTCTTGAAAGATGCGAAACAGGAAGATACAGAAAAAATCAAAGCCAAAACAGATGAACTTTCTAAAATTGTACAAAAAATCGGCCAGTCAATGTATCAGCAAGGAGGCCAAACTCCTCCTCCCGAAAATGGGGGAGATGGAAAAAAAGGAGATACGATAGATGGTGAGTTCAAAAAAGGCGGTGAAGATGATAAGAAAGATTAGGGTTGAAGATATTGATGAAGTTGTTGAACTTTTTGATGCATTGGGTAAGGAACATCTTACCCTCTACCCTAATAGACATATGTACAAACTAGATAGAAATGCAAATGAAAATTGGAAAAGTTATGTTCTTAACGATATATTCTTATCTAAAGAAAAAGAAATTTTTGTCTGTGAATTAAATGATGTTTTGTGCGGATATGTTACAATAGAAATAAGAAAAAGGCCTCCTATTTTCACTATAAAAGAAGAGGCATATATTTCAGACCTTTATGTTCTAGATAGATATAGGGGGGAGGGAATTGGAAAAAAACTTGTTGAAAAGGCAATTCAATGGGCAAAAAATAAAAAAGTAAAAAATGTAAGTTTAGAAGTTGAAGAAAAAAATAAATCTGTAGACTTTTACAAAAAAATTAATTTCAGAGATCATATGAAACAAATGGTTTTGAAGGTGTGACAATGATGATAAGGCCTGCGAAAAGAGAAGATATTCTTGAGATGGGAAAAATGTATGAAATTGTTGCCGAAGTGCACAAAGAGTATCATCCAATTTTTCATGAGGTGGAGAATTGCGGTGTGAATGCAGTAACAACAAACTACATTGACAATAGGAACGGCATAGCTTTTGTAGCAGAAGAAAACAGCGAAATTGTTGGTTTTGCAGGGGCACAAATAAAATTGATGCCTGAAACATTCAAAATAAAATACACTTTGCATTTAACAGATGTTGTTGTTTTGCCAGAATATCGTGGAAAAGGAATTGGTTTAAAATTGATTGAAAAAATAAAAGAATGGGCCGGGGAAAATAAAATCCAGTACATAACCTTGAGTGTGTCTTTTAAAAATAATTTTGCAGTACAGCTTTATGAAAAAGCAGGATTCAAAGATTTATCAAAAGATATGATAATGGATGTAGATTGAAATGAATGACGAATACTATAAAATTTTAGGAGTTTCAAAAGATGCTTCAGAAAAGGAAATTAAAAAGGCCTATAGAAAAATGGCAATGAAGCACCATCCGGATAAAGGCGGGGATCCTGAAGAGTTTAAAAAACTAAGTGAAGCTTATGCAGTTTTAAGTGATAGTAAAAAAAGACAAATGTACGATAACTACGGAGCCGAAGGAGTGCATCAAAGATATTCAACTGAAGATATTTTCAGAAATGCAGATTTCTCTGACTTTGAAGATATTTTTTCAAGCTTTGGATTTGGAGATCCACTTTCAAGCATTTTTGGATCAATGTTCGGAGGAGGATTTGGGAGAAAATGGCGATCCCGAGACATGGGAGAACATAGGGAAGTTATGATTGAAATTGAATTGGAAGATGCTGCAGCAGGAATTGAAAAAGAAATTAAATTTAAAAAATTAGATGTGTGTCCTGAATGTGAGGGAGTTGGAGGCAAAGGAGTTTCAACATGCCAGGAATGTAAAGGTGCAGGTGTCGTAAAACAAATAAAACAAATGGGCCCCATGCGTGTTGCCACAACAAGTGTTTGCCCAAAATGTGGAGGGCATGGACAAACTGTAAAAGAAATCTGTAAGAACTGCCAAGGAAAAGGCAAAATACAAAAAGAAGAAAAAATAACTGTTAAAATTCCGGAAGGGATAAACGATGGGATGGCAATTCGTTTAACCGGAATGGGAGATTACGGAAAAGATGGATATGGTGATGGTTTTGTGCATGTTAGAATCAAACCTAACAAGACATTTGAAAGAGATGGGAAGGAACTATTTACAGAGCATAAAATAAACATTTCACAAGCCATATTTGGCGATAAAATAGAATTGAAAGATATTTATGGTAAAAAAATAGAATTGAAAATTCCAGAAGGCACCCAAAGTGGAGAAGTTATTACTATTTCAGGACACGGAATGCCAGGTTTAAGGGGAGGAAGGGGAGATCTTCATGTTAGAATAAATGTAGAAATTCCCAAACCAAGCCAGTTAAATAAAGAGCAAAAAGAAGCATTAAAACAAAAAGGAAAAAAAGGGGGATTTTTAGATTTTCTTGGCTGAATAAAAAAATTAAAATTCAAAATTTATAAAAAAAATTGTGAGGGAATTGTATGTTTGGAATATTTGGAAAAAAGGGAAGTGTGGATATTAAAATTGATAAGTTTGATTTTAATTTCAATGAAAGTATTGCTGGCAAAGTTATTCTGAAAGTAGATAAACCTGTAAAAGCAAAGGAATTGCGCATATGCCTTAAAGGAGAGAGAACAATAAAAAAGAAAGTTAACGATAAAGGCAAAGTTAGGACACAAATAAATAAAAAAATACTTCACGATTTCAAATTGGTTTTGGACGAAGAAAAAGAATACTATGGGGAAAAAGAATATAACTTTGAAATCTCCCTGCCAGATCCCCCAAAAAATGAAGCACCTGGTGGCATTTTGGGAGATGCTGTTAAATTTATGAACGCAATGAGTATGACACAGGTAGAAGATAAATGGTACTTGGAAGCCTCGCTGGATGTTCCTTTTTCAGGAGATGTATCAAAGAAAGTACGGCTAACAGTTAAATAAGGAATTTGATAAATTGAAAACCTTTTTAATACTTAATTAGATAATAAAGTTATGGCTATGCCAAACAAGAGATTAAAAGATTCGTTGACTACTGGGAATTTGTGGTTATATATACTTACTCTTATGCAAAACTCTGAGATTTATGCATACAGTTTAGATAAGGATATAGAAAAAGAATTTGGATTTAAACCTCAAAAAATAATGATGTATTTAGTTTTATATAAATTGGAAAAAGCTAAATTTGTGACTTCTACTTTTAAGGAAAGAAGAAAATATTATAAGATAACACAAAAAGGAAAAGATGAACTTAAAAAAGGAAAAAAAATATTGGGAGATGTGTTAAAAAACCTCAAATAAGCAAGGCAAAACTATTTAAAACGAACAATTGATAGCCAATTCATATGTGGGATATAAATTCCAACAAAAAATTTGATAAATATACGGCTTTATCTAGTAAAAATGTTCTATCTAAACTAGAAACTTCAAAAACAGGACTGACAAATCAACAAGTTGAAAAAAGACTGAAAATATCAGGCAAAAATGAACTTAAAAAAACAAAAAACTTCAGTGCTTTTAAACTTCTTTTATCCCAGTTTACAAACCCATTGGTGGTTGTTCTTTTGATTGCAGCAGGAATCAGTTATATTGCTTCAGGAGAGGGTCTTGATGCCCCTTTGATACTGATAATTGTCATATTTAATGCTGCTATTGGATTTAAACAAGAATACTCTGCTGAAAAAATAATTGAATCTTTAAAAAAGATGGCTAGTCCGCATGCAAAAGTAATAAGAAATAAAAAAATAAAAGACATTGAGAGTAAATATATTGTACCTGGAGATATCGTAATTTTAGAAGCAGGGGATATTGTTCCTGCAGATTTGAGAATTATTGAATGCCATAATTTTTATGTTCTTGAATCAGTTTTAACTGGTGAAAGCAAACCCATAGAAAAAACAGAAAAAAATGGAAAAGCGAATTTGATAACACAAGCTAAAAACATGGTTTTTTCAGGTACCGTTGTAACAAAAGGCAAAGCTTATGCTGTTGCTGTGTCAACTGGAAACAATACAGAATTAGGCAGAATTGCAAAAATAATGGAAGAAACAGAAACAGAAATTCCATTAATGAAAAAATTGAGAGAATTATCGCTGGGTTTGAGTTTGATTACTCTTGGAATTATACTTGCTGTTTTTTTCATAGGAGTGTATTACAATTATGACTTGCTCACTATGTTTATGATTGCAGTTAGTTTAGGTGTTGCAGCGATTCCAGAAGGTCTTCCTGTTGTAGTTACAATAGCTCTGGCCCTAGGAATAAAAAAAATTGCCGATCACAAAGCACTTATAAGAAAAATGCCCGCTATTGAAACACTTGGCAGTGTTAATACGGTTTTTTTAGATAAAACTGGAACGATAACTAAAAATGAAATGACAGTTATTGAGGCTGTTCTCCCAACAGGCAGGTTTGATATTAGTGGAATTGGTTATTCTTCAGAGGGAACGTTCACTGGAAAAGCAAGCAAACGCGACCTCAAAGAAATGATGGCATGCGCCTACATCTGCAATGACGCAGAACATCGAGATGTATATTCTGGAGATCCCACTGAAATAGCACTTGTTGTGGTTGCTGAAAAATACATGAAACAATTTTCAGATGTTTTGCCACATAGAAAAAGGATTCGAACAATTGAATTCAGCTCCGAAAGAAAAATGATGAGTGTTTTGTCTGGTAAACAATATACAAAAGGAGCTCCTGAGAAAATAATTAATTTGTGTGATAAAGTTCTGATTCAAGGCCATGTCAAAAAATTTGATAAAGAAATGAAAAATAAAATGATTAAAGAATCTGAAAGATTAATGTATGATGCTATGAGAGTTTTGGCTTTTGCATACAAAGATACTAAAAATATTAAAGAAGATAAAATGATTTTTGTTGGTTTTTGCGGAATGATTGATCCCCCAAGAGCTGAAGTAGATAAAGCAGTCCTACAGGCAATTAATGCAGGGATTAGTGTGAAAATGATTACAGGAGATCATGCAATAACTGCCAAAGCAGTTGGCAAAATGATTGGACTTGGAGAAGAACCGTTAGTTATAACGGGTTTAGAAATTGATAAAATGCTTAAGGAGAAAAATCCTCTAGTCGAAAAGGCAGATATTTTTGCAAGAGTTACGCCTCAGCAAAAAATAGATATTATTGATTACTATGAAAAACAAGGTTATACATGCGCTATGACTGGAGATGGTGTTAATGATGCGCCCGCATTGAAACGAGCAAGCATGGGCATTGCTGTTGCAGAAGCAACTGATGTGGCAAAAGAAGCTTCCCAAATGATATTGCTTAAAACACATTTCAAAACCATATTAGATGCTATAAAACTTGGAAGAGGAATAATGGACAATATAAGAAAGTTTATTTTGTATTTGTTGACGTGCAATATTGCAGAAGTGGGGGTGGTTGCTTTATCGACTTTTTTCAGGTTTCCCTTGCCATTAACCGCAATCCAATTATTATGGATAAATTTGGTTACGGACGGTCCCCCTGCAATAGCATTAGCACTAGATCCTCCTGCAAAAGACATAATGTCAAGAAAACCAGAAGGTAAAAAAACCGGAATAATAACAAAACCTATGAAACAAAAGATAATATCAATGAGTTTGTTAATGATAATTCTAATAATGTTCCTAATAAGTTATGCAGTTAAATCAAGTAAAGAATACTATTTAACAACGATGGTGTTCACTGCTTTAGTTATGTTTGAAATTGTTAGAGTTTTTTCTGTAAGAAAAGAATTTGGACAGCCATTTTTCAATAACAAATGGGTTTTGTTAGGTTTAATGTTTGCATTGATAATACAAATAATAATTATCTACACGCCCATTCCTTCCAACCCCTTTAATGTAACTCCATTAAACATAGGAGATTGGATTATTTTGATACTTCTTTCTATAACTTTGTTTGCATCCGATTTGGCAGTCGGCAGATTGCATAAAACTATATCAACTTCAACACACCGTCTGAAAGCAGATGGGAAAAATAACCTAAAGGTATGAATAAAAGATGGGGCCAGTTGAAAACAAATAATGAAATGATAAACACAACACCTACTGCAAAAAAAGAATGGGTGATACCCCTGTGGCGAGGTTTGAAAAAATGATATAATAACTTATAAATTATAAACAAAACCACTCCCCCTGCAATTTGATATATTATATTTTTAAAAAAATTGAAAGATATGAAAAAACAAAGCACCAGTAAAATAAAACTTAAAATTTGTGTTGCTTTGCTTTGGGGAAGATCAACATCAGGAATTAAAGCTGTTAAACCTGCTACTGCTGCCCATATCAACATATCTAAAAAAACAAAATTGAAGAAATGTGCTAAAACTAATCCGCAAACAAAACCGATTATAAAATGTAGGAGCGAATTCAGAATATCACCTGGGTTCAAAAACTGAAATAAAATCATCTAGTTTGATTTTAAAATAGCCTTCATCATATCCATAACATTTTGAATGAGTTATAATATCATAATATGTTTTGTCAAAAGCAAATTCAAATGCCATGAGCTCTTCGTCTGTGTTGCAGTACATAATGTAAAAAGAAGCAAGCTGTTTAAACTGCTCTAAAGCTTTTTTTGTATTTGAATCAAGCTTGTTTTTTCTGAATGCTGTTTTCTTTGATTTTGAAGGCATTAAAATTAAAAACAGTTCTACAAGTTTATCATAAACCTTTAAAATAAAATTATTGAATTTGTCAACTACTGTTTCTTCACTGTTTTTGATAGAATAAACATCATCCTCTATCTTCATTATATGTTGAACAACCTCTGTATTTAGGTCTGTAGATTCTTTTTTAGATGCTAAAATAGTCTGTTCGATATCTGGAGAAAAAATAACTTCATTTTTATCTGCCACTTTATTGTCTAGGTATTTTTCACGTTTTGCTTGTTTAAGCCCTTCTTCCACCAGATTATGCATAATCTAAAAAGGAAGGCGAATAATTTAAACCTTTTGATAAAAAGAAATGCCGCGAGCCGGATTTGAACCGGCGACACCTCCGTCTTCAGCGGAGTGCTCTCCCAGGCTGAGCTACCGCGGCATAAGGTATATTATAGTTCCCAAAGATTTTTAAAAGATTATGGATACTAGAAACGGAACTGTTTAAAAAATATTGTAGAAACAATAAAAACATGTCTTTACATCCTATTGAGAGTGAATTATTGGAAAATGTTCGCCAGTCTAGATCGATATCTAAAAATAAAAAAACTGCTGTTTATAAAAGAAAACTGCATGAAGATTTTGAAACTTTGCGAAGACAAGAAAACATTGATCCTGCTGAAAAAGCGATGGTTTTTTTAAAGATTTATGAGAGTTATTTCTTTGATGAATGGGAGAATAAAAGTATGAAAAAATACATATGGAAAGAACTTTGCAAAAAAGAAAATTTGGGATATTACATACACATGGTTGAAGAATTTTTTGGATACAACCCTGGAAAAATTCTTTGGAATTATGAAATGTTTCAGACATCTATGGAATTGATTTGCGGGATTTATGAATCCTGTAAAGATTTTAATGATGATGAAATAGAAAAAACAGTAAAAATGATTGATAAATTAATTTTTGAGAATACCCTGCATAAATATATAGACTGGATAGATTTTTATAATGAGTGTGAGAACAACGAAGATGAGGTTATAGGTGGGCTTAGTATAGGGAAAAAAGAAGGGTTTTTATTGTATCATTTGTTTGTGATGCAAATATCCTCAATTATCAAAAACGTTATTTTGGAACAGACACATAAGCCTAATCTAAATAAAGAACACGATTTATCATTTTTAGAATATGTTTATGTGGATCTGTTTAGAGAAGATCCTGATTTGACACAAGAACAATGGGTGCAGATAATAGACACTTGTCTTGAAAATCTAATTCCCGAACTTTACGATCCTAAATTATTAGAATATGCTCTGCCAAATTCCAACGCAATCCCAGATTTAATAATGTCTTTTCCAGTTTTAACAGATGAACCAGGTTTTTATGATGTCAGCCCTCAGTTAAAAATATTCAGTTATTTAACCAGCTTTGGAAAAACAAAGAATGAGATTGAAATTGGTGTATTTGGGCTGACAAATATGCTTGAATCTATTAGATTTGGAAAACAGGCAGAATTGGTGTTGATTGAAAACGGACCGTTTATATTTGATGTATTGGAAAAACATAAGAGATATTTGATTGAACTTATGGTAGGGGAAGAAAAAAGAAACCAGCATATTAAAGACAAAACCCAAGGTTTTATTAATTGTGAAAATGGGTGGGTGGATCTATACAATAAAATTGATGCCATAATAACAAAAATTGATAAAAAAGCAATTGCAACAAGTGAAAACCAGATCAAACCCCCAAATTTCAATAAAAACCGCAAGGGAAGATGAGTCAATAAGATTTTTAAATAAATATCACGAATTATTAGTATGGGTGTTGTTGAAGACATTAAGAAAATATTCAAATATTCGATTAAATCTTATTTTGGCCATTTGTCATGGGGCATATTTTTTGGACTGGTGTTGCTTCTGGCATTTTTAATCCCAGTTTTTGCAGGAGTCCCTACCTATACGACGTTGGGATCAATTTATTTGAGATTTAACAGCATGCCTGACCTCACACCCGGAACATTAACAATAATTGGCTTAGTATTTGTTGTTTCCACATTTTTAATATCGTTTAGTGTTGTTAATATAAATAATATAGTTAAATCTGAAAGAACCCTATTGAACATACCCACTGAAATGATGAAATCGCTTAAAACATACTCACTTAGGTTGTTCTGGGTTTGTATAATACAAATTTTGATTTTGTGGATTGGCCAGGTATTGTTCCAATCAACCAAATATGTTACTGTGCTCCTGCCCCTATACAACTTTATTCTTGCGTTTATGTTGATATTTGTTCCTTCCGCAATTGTGATGGAAGAATTGGGGGTTTTGCATGCAGTAAAGAGAAGTATACAGTTTATTAAAAAATATCCGGTATTAACATGTTCAATAATGGGCATTGTGGTTGTTATTATTGCAGCAGTTAATGGGATTCTTTTATTATCACCAGTATTTCCTCAGTATTTAACAATAATATTCAATGTTCTTTTTGTATTGCCATTTACGATAATATTAATCGCACACACATATATCAATAAATACTCAATTGTAGGTTAATTTTATGAGATTGCCTGTAGTTTCCGGAAGTTTCTATCCAAGAAACAAAAAACAATTGACTGAGATTTTATCTTCGTTTAAAAACAAAATAAAAATAGTTCCTGCCAGATGTTATGGTGTAATATCTCCTCACGCAGGATATGTATACTCCGGAGAAACCGCAGTGGCCGCATTAAGCTCAGTTGATTTAAAAGAAGTTGAAACTGTGGTTATTTTGGGGCCAAATCATACAGGGTGGGGAAACGCAATAGGCATATCATCTGAAGATTGGGAAACGCCATTAGGAATAATAAAAAATGATATAGAATTATCAGAAAAAATTCCAGAAATGTGTCTTGCAAAAATTGATAATAATGCACACTCGAACGAACATTCGATTGAAGTGCAGCTCCCCCTGATTCAATATTTGGCCAAAAATCATCAAATTAAAATTGTGGCTATAAGCATGATTGATCAAACTGCAGAATCTTGTGAGGCATTAGCTAAAGCCATTTTTAAAATATCAAATGACCTTAACAGAAAAATTTTAATAGTTGCTAGCTCTGATTTCACACACTATGAAGCTGCAGATATTGTAGAAAAAAAAGATAGAAAACTAATCGCCCCTTTGCTTGCGGGAGATGTGAAAAATTTTGAAGAAACACGTAAAAGTGAAAATATAAGCTGCTGCGGACACGGACCCATAATGGTTCTAGCATATTATGCCAATTTGCGAGGTTTTGGTGGAGCAGAATTGTTGAGGTACACTCACTCCGGGGCAATAACTGGAGATTATACAGAAGTGGTAGGATATGCAGCAGTTAGATTTTTAGAAACTTTATTTTAGATTAATAGAATATACTTTTTACCCAGACACCTATAAAATATGTTAAGAATATTACAATCGCTGCAATAACTAAATGTTCCAATATCGGGCCCAAGGCAGGTTTGTTCTGGTTCTTAGATATATAATAATTTAAAAATATTAACAGAGCGAATCCCCACAGAATGCTGACTATTACTGCGGCATGAAGATCTAAAAGAAAGATGGGAATTAAAAAAGTTAGGCCAAATATCAGCTTAGATACAAATGTCATGATTGTTGATTCCCAAACTGCTTTCTCAGATACTTTTTTATTTGATTCTTCGGATATGTGAATCCCTAAAGCATCAGACAAAGAATCTGCAACAGATATTGTTAAAACTCCTGCAACCACAACCTCTTTTAATCCGGTTCCTGTTGTTAAACCAACCATTAAACCCAAGGTTGTTATAACTGCAGATGTTAAACCAAAACACAAACCTGTCATTAATGACTGCTTCATTTAATCACTTGTGTATATATTTCAACCATACTTTTTTAAAGTAAGACAAACTCAAAGTTGACAAAACAAAACCCAAGGCAGGTACAAAAGCGTTGATAAAAGGATTTGGCAATTGAGCAAAATAAAAGTAAATAACAATGACAACATAAGTTATTAGAAAAATCACAATTTTTCTTGCCCCGCTTGTTTCCCAAGCTTTGTCTGATTCAACTCTTTCGTTTCTTTGTTTAAGTTTTTCTATTTCATTTTCCAATTCTTCTGTTTTCATATTCATTCCTCAACTTTAAACATAGGACCGTGGCCAGATATGATGTAGTTTGCTGTTTCCAATAGTTTTTCCCTGCTTTTTCTCAAAGCAACAGGATCTTTAACATAAGGATCTTTTAAATTTATTAAACTTTGTTTGTCTGTTTTCTTTTCCTGTTCATCAGTCCACCAGAAAACATCACCTGCCATGGCAACAGTTCCAAAATCCAATGTTTCAGCGATTATCGCACAATGAAACTGATCATGTCCTGGTGTATTCATAATTTTAACATCCGTATCTGGAATCTTGCCGACATGCTCTTGCATTGAACTGTCAAATGAATAAATTATTGAGTTGTCCAAAATTTTTGCATTTTCAAAAATACTTGACAGCAGAGAATGATCTAAATGATAATGAGTTAAAACAACATAGTCAATATCATCAATTTTCAAACTTTCGGTAAGTAAAGCGTTGGTTAAAAGTTTTCTATTCATGCCAGGATCAACAATAATGTTTTTGCCATTGTCTTTGATTAAAACAACTGTTGATGAACCAAACATTTTTCCGTCTTGTTCATAAACATACCCTTTGACAAGAATTTTTACTTCAGCCATACAATCACTTTGAATTTTTTATGATGAAATCAAATATAAGGTTTAACATTTCTTGAAAGTGTTCTGGTTTGGCTCTGAAAAAATGATCTGCCCCTTCAACAACTTCAAGTTTGCAGTCTTTGATTATTTTGCAAACTGTTTTGCTTTGAGAAATAGGAACTGTAATATCTTTATCCCCATGAACAATTAACGTTGGTATCTTTATTTTTTCAGCTGCTTTCCAACCGTCATTATTTTTGAAATCTTCAAATAAAGTATAATTTAACCTTAGTTTGCCTTGGAAACCCGAATCATATTCATAATATCCTCTTTCTTTCCATTCTTTGATAAATTGTTCTCCTTTTCTTTCCATCTCCAATTTTTCATATTGTGAAACTGGACACTTCAAAGCCAGACAAATCAAATCGTCTGATTTGGAAGCTGCCATTATAGAACAAATTCCGCTAAAACTTGAACCTACCAAAACAATTCTGAGATATCCTTTTTCTTTAACATAATCAATTGTTGAAAGAAGGCTTTGGGCAGCATTGGAAACAGTTAAATTCTCAAATTTTCCATCACTTTCGCCATGACCAAACAAATCAATTCTAAAAGTTGAAAATCCTTTTTCATTAAACATTTTTTCTAAAGATATGTTAGTAAAACTATCTTTACCAGATGATAGACCGTGTGCCATAACAACTATTGGCTTGTTTTTATCTTGCTCAGATAGAATGCCACACACTTTGTAACCATTTGCATCTTTGAAAAATATTTTTTCAGCCATAACATCACATAAATAATTGGTCTTTTTTAGACATTTTAACTTTATTAACTAACATCGAATCCTTTGTTTCGCCCATTAAAAAATAACTTTTACGTTTGAGTTCAGGAATGTTTTTTGCACCAACTAAAAACATTGAAACCTTGATTTGTTCTGCCCATTCTGCAACAATCTTATCAAGATTTTTTTGTTTTTGTGCAGCAAGAAAAGGTTGTGCAGCTCCTGCAATTTCCGCTCCGAGCACAATTGATTTTGTTACATCAATCCCGCTTCTTACGCCCCCACTTGCAATAACAGGCATGTAACTATGGCACATTAAAATAGAAGCAACCGTTGGAATTCCAAACTCCTCAAAACCTCTTACTTTTCCTTTTCCTCTATTGTATTCAATTTTAGACCATGACGTTCCACCTGCTCCTGCAACATCAATCATGACTATTCCTGCAATTTTAAGGTGTTGTGCGACTTCAGATGAAATACCTGAACCGACTTCTTTTGCAATGACTTTTACATCATATTTTTTCAAATGATAGGTTAAAGCAGTTATTGCTTCCAAACCTCCTTTAAAGTGTTTTTCACCTTCAGGTTGTATGATTTCCTGTAATGGATTTAAGTGAACAGCAATTGCATCAAGCTCTGGTTTTTGAACTAAATCATCAATTTTATTTAATTTTTTATTTTTATATAGTTCAATTAATTGTACAACTCCAATATTCCCAATTAAAGGTATGTCGGGAGCCACATCTCTGACTTTATAGGTATTGATATGTTTTGGATCCTCGAGCATTGCTCTTTGAGAACCCAAACCCATTGCCAAACCATATTTTTGCGCAGTTTGTGCAAGATCTTTGTTTATTTTTTCAGCTTTGGAAAATCCTCCAGTCATTGCTTCAAATATCATAGGATAGGATAATTTTTTATTTAATATAGTGGTTGATGCATCAACTTCTTGAAAATCCATTTCGGGAAGAGCATTGTAAATTAACCTAACATCATCAAATCCTGTTTTTAATTTATGATATTGAACATGATCTTTCAAAGATAATTCTATGTGATCTTCTTTTCTTTTTTCAATTTTTTTTGTCATGAACTCCAACCCCCTTCACCGCAGGATTTGCATCTAAAGAATTATATCCTGCTTTGTTTAAAACATTTTTTAAATTTTCAAAATCTTTTTTATAAGCATAAACAATAACTGCACCGCCGGGTCCCCCTGCACCAGTTAGTTTCGCACCCAAAGCCCCGTTGTTAATTGAAAGTTTTATAACCTCTTCAATCTCATCTGTTGAAACTCCTCCATTTCTAAGTAAAAAATGACTATCTAAAAACAATTTGCCCAACGTTTCTGGATTTCCCGATTCAGTTAATTCTTTGATTATGTTTTTGTATATATTGTCATACTCGAAACATAATTTCGCTCTTTCATTATCTGTTAATTCAGAGGGAGGTTTGGAAATATTGTGTTTCTCTGCAAATAATTTTACAAGATCAGCAGTACTGCCTCGTTTTCCCCTATATGTATCAACAATAAGTATTCCTGTTTCTTTGGGGAAAACAACTTTAGTTTTTGTGAATGTGAATTGCACAGGGTTAAATTCTTTTTTGAAAATTATTCCTGTTCCACTAACAACTGTTTTTGCATCAATGCCGCTGGGCCTACCGCCGTGCGCATATTCATCACCTATTTGTGCACATTCAAAAAGTTCATCTTCAGAAGGTTCAATTCCTGCTACTTTGTACAAACCCAATGCAAGTGCTGTTGAAAAAGATGCAGAGGCCCCCATACCTTTTATAGTGCCATCTGAAGACCAAACTGCTTTCAAAGCTTTGTTTAAATTTGTTTTTTCTATAATTCTTTGGTAAATTTTTATAAACATCCTCATTTCATCTCGGTTTTGAGCATTCACATACCTGCCATCAGGATAAATAATGAATTCTCCGAACCCAGGATTCTTGCCTTCTAATCTAACCTCTCCCTCCAATTCTTGGAAAGTGATGTGGTTATATCTATCAACTGTAAAAGCAACAGCTGGGGCGCCGTAGACAACATAATGCTCGCCAATCAAAATGATTTTGGCAGGTGCAGAAACTTTCATAATAATCTATAAAAACTTAGAAGTCAATGTTTTTAAACTTTTATTATTAATACATATAACTCCACCAAATATTTAGAGGGATATTAATGAGTATAATTCAAGATATAAAAAAAAGATTTCAGAATTTGTTTAAATACTTTCAGAGCTGGTTTAGCAAAAAAAATGAAATTACCATTGGATTTTTTGGATGCCCGAATGTTGGAAAAACTGCATTAGCGAATAGAATGTGTGTAGATGCAGGAGTAGATCCGATGGGGAATGTTTCAGTTATACCTCACGAAACAAGAGAAGTTTTGAGAAAAGAAGGTATTAAAGTGAAAATCAATGGATCAAATTTGTCAATGAATATTTTGGATCTTCCAGGAGTTGCAATAAAAGTAGATTACAGGGAGTTTTTGAATTATGGATTGAGTGTCGATGAAGCTCAAGAAAGAGCCAGAGAAGCAACAAAAGGAATTGTAGAAGCTTTAAAAATAATGGAAAAGATAGACGCAGCATTAATTATTTTAGATGCCACTGATGACCCAAGAAAACAAGTTAATATTACCTTGTTAGGGGCCATGGAAGCTAGAGATATTCCTTTTATTATTGTGGCAAACAAAAATGATTTAGAAAATGCAGATGTTGGAAAAATAAAAAAAGTTTTGCCAGAGTATTCAGTAGTTGAAATATCTGCATTGAAAGGAAATAATATGGAAATTCTTTACGGAGAGATTTCAAAAAGATTGAGGTGACCAAATGTATAAATGCATAGTTTGTGGAAGAGAATATCCCAATAATTATGACATACACAAACCATGCTCTTGCGGTTCAAAAATATTGGTCCAAACAAACTATAGAAAAATAAATGATGAAAAAGTATCTTTTGATGAAAGAATTGAGAATATAACTGTTGATTCACGAGGAATTTTTGAGATAAATATATCTGCCATTGCAAAAAATGAGATTATAATTATAAAAGATGAATCTGATATTTATTATGTAAAAGTTCCCTGGGAAGCTGAATTTGAAAAAAATATATAAAAAATTTAAGTTTTTTGAGGTTAGAAGTATACGAGCATTTTTAAAAATAAGTGTTAACAGATATATATCATTGCGGGGGTGGCGGAGCTTGGTCAAACGCGCCAGACTCAAGATCCAAAAGAGGAATTTCCTCTATTAATTAGTCATCTGGTGGCTTAGGCCTGCGCCGGTTCGAATCCGGCCCCCCGCACACTAAAAAGTGAGGTTTAAAAGGTTTAAGGAAATTTAATATACTAAAAGGTGATTTATATGGATAAAATTACATTGAATCTTATGATTGAAGGAGGTAAAGCAAGTTCAGGCCCTCCTTTAGGTCCAACTTTAGCTCCATTAGGAGTTAATATATCTGAAATTGTTAATTCAATAAACGCATCAACAAAAGAGTTTAAGGGAATGACCATACCTGTTGTTGTGACTGTTGATCCTGCAACAAAGAAATATGATATTGAAATTAAAACTCCTGCCACATCACAATTGATAAAAAAAGCAATTGGTATTGATAAAGGAAGAAAAGAAAAAGGAACTATCGCAGGCAATCTTACAATTGAACAGGCAGTTGAAATAGCAAAAACTAAATCACAAATTTCATTGGGTTTGACACTTAAAAGTGTTGTTAAAGAAGTTGTTGGGACATGCACCTCATTGGGCGTCACAGTTGAAAAAAAATCTCCGATGGATGTTATAAAGGAGATTGATAAGGGAATATATGATGAAAAAATTAAATAATTTTTTGATTGTATTTTTAATGCTGGTTTCACTGTCTTATCAGTTTGAGATCAGTATTGAAAATGGTGCATTAGGAGTATGGGCGATCGATAACGATATTCGCATTTTATATACCGAAAAAATTTTAATCTATGACCTTGCCAGCCCCAATAACTTAAAAACTAGTAAAACATTAGATCATAAATTAAGTTTGGTCAATGGAATTTTGGGAGGATCAAAGAATCTCCCCGCTGGAAAAATGGTATACTACTATGATGTTGAAAAACAAGAATTTTCTTATTACACTTTTCCAACTTTATATGTTGAATTTGATAAAATTATAATTGAAAATGAAAATGTTTTTTGGTGCTATGGTACTAGAATGTATTATGGAAAAATTGAAACTGTTGCTGATGAATTTAAAATAAAAACTTTGGGTGATTTTAAAGTCTCAGATTATGAGTGTGAAAAACTTTTTTTGGGAGATATATCCGTTTATGTTAAAACTGAAAAAGAACTTGTTTCATTGGATAAAGTTCGTTTAACATATGAAAATAATGATAACAAATTCAAATGGGACTCAAATCCTCTGATATCTGGGGATTGCACGATTATAAATAAAAAAACTCCGGTTTGTGGAGGCGTTATTGAAAGCAGTATGGTCACTATAAATTCTGGAAATGGGAGAATAGAAAAAACATTTTATATTGATTCTCCTATTAAAAAAATTCAGAATCATGGCAACAAAGTAATTGTTGCATCAGAAGCTGGAAAATTGTATGGTCTTAATGATTTATTAATCAAAGAATGGGAAATTGAAATACCAAATTATATTTTGAGATTTGAAAATGATGATGAAAGAATTATTTTTGGAAACAGAAACGACTACTCTGTTGGAACCGTTGATTATGATGGAAACATAAAAAGTCATCAATCTATTTATACAACTTCTTCGAGAAAAAGACTTTATCCTTTGGATGCTGATAGTGTTTGGGACACTTCCACCGGCAATAGAGTTATTGTTGCTTTGGTTAAGAGTGATGGTTCAATGGGAGACTACACCTATATACAAGCCTGGTCAGAAGAATCAAGTTGTCTTATTGAAACGCTGGCAGTTTCGGCAACCGCAAACGTAATTACTGGAAAGGTATATCCTGCCATAAATCCTGAAGTTTATATCTCAGGAAAGCCACAAAAAGTAGAAAGAAATGAAAATTCTTGGTACATCATACAAAAATTTGGTCAAACAAATGATGTTGTTATAGAGTGCAGAGCGGGGGGGCAAAACACACAAACATACCTTAGTGTTGCCGAGTCAGATAGGATAAAAAGAAAACTTTATGTTGAAATACCGAGCGACATAACTGAATACACTGTTTTCAGAGTATATAATGAATATGGACTTCCTATTGAAGAATTTGATGCAACTTTAAGTGTTGGCCAAAAAGAAGAGATTTATTCCGGCAAAAATGGAAGTGTTAGAATACCAATACCGCTTGAAAATGCAAGAATATCATTTTATGCAGAAGGTTATGAGAGATATCCTTCAACATTTATATCTAGAACTGATAACCCGGGAGCAATGGTAAATGTAATTGTAGGCGTGTTGTTGTTTGTGATTATAATAGCAATAAGAAAAAAAATAAAATAAAAAAATTAGTTGGGAACAATTATTTCTATTTTATCAGAAGACTTGTAAACGTTTCCCAGTCTAAGCCCTACAACTCGTTTTGCTCCAACTGAAGAAGCAACATCTATAAGACGCTGAGTTATGATACCATCAAAAATGACTGTATCAACATCTTTCTCGTTTTCCAAATCCTTCAACATGCTTCTAATTGGAACTTCCTTGACCATGTTAAATTTGTTATCATAAAAACGAGCATGCAAAGAATTCTCAATATCTTTTAATACTGCGAGATAAGGGTTTTCTTCGATTTCAGCTTGTTTTTCCTCTTTTGGTTCTGGTTGTTCTCTTTGTTTTTTAACAGGAGGACTATAGGTTTTAGTTGGTTCTTCTTTGGCATCTTGATACAACCATGCTTTTGATTTGTGATTTTTTCTTGCCTGTGAAAGATTTTCCATTGCCTGTTCGAAAGGAATCTTAGTCCTCAAACATTTAATAAGCTCTTTCCTTGTTAGCTCTTCGACTTCTTTTCCTGTTGGAGCTCTGGCAACAAAATCAATTTCAATTGCTTGTGAAAGTTGAGTCAAGATTATGTTTCCTCCCCTGTCGCCATCTGTAAAAACTGTAATCTCCTTTTTTTGGCCAAGTTCAACAATTGTTTCAGGCACTGTTGCCCCGCCAACTGCAATAACATTGGGTATGTCATTACGCAATAAATTCAAAACATCTGCTCTTCCTTCCACAACTATAATAGAATCATGTTTTTCTATGTTGGGGCCAGCAGGAAGTTTGTTTTTTCCATATTCAACTATTTCTGCAGTTTTTACTTCTCCCCTAACAACCTCAGATATTTCTCTTGAATCAGGTATAACACTTATTAGCATGTTTTTAAGAAGGTTTTTTGCTCTGTCTATAATATGCTTTCTTTTAGCATCTCTAGTATCCTCAATTCTGTTGACAGTAATACGGCCTTCACAAGGTCCAATCCTATCAACTGATTCTAATGCTGCACCCAAAATACTGGTTTCAACCATGTCCAAACTTGATGGCATTTTGAGTTTCCCATAAGTTTTTCCATTCTTGAAATCCATATCCACTTCTATCCTGCCAATTCTGCCATTTTTTTGAAGTTCTCTTAGATCTAACTCGTCTCCTAAAAGACCTTCAGTTTGGCCGAATATCGCACCGACAATATCGGGTTTTTCAACAACACCCTCAACATAAACATCGGCATAAATCAAATATTTTAAAGTATCTATATATGTTTTCCCCATTTTTATCTACCTCTCAGTAATTTCTATTAATTTTTTCCTAGAAGTTGCACCTTTGATAAGCCTTATATCTGCATTAAAATGTTTTTCAAGCAAACGCAAAACTGCATAATTTGCTTTGTTTTGTTCAGCAGGCTCTTTGACTCTAACCTCAAGCAAACCGCTTTTTTCAGCTATTGACTCGCTTTTAGAGCAAGGCACAACCTTAACCCATGTTTTCATTTTTAGACCTCACGAAAACAGAGAATTAGACCGTTATGCGCCGTGCACTGTTGACTGCACCTTCATCACGAATGCTCAGGCCGCCATCCGTGCACAGCGAACAAATGTTACTTTGTGATTGTTGTTGAATATTGTGTCAGATCTGCCAAGTTGGTATCATATCTCTTTATGATTTCCTGTTCTATCAAAACATCAACAAGAGAAGGATACGCAATCAATACGTCGCTTTCGGTTATTATGCCTATTATCTTTTTTTTGCTCCCCATAACGGGAAGTTTTTTTATGCCGTATTTTTTCATGGCCAAAGCAGCTTCTCTTATAGACGAATTTATCGAAATAACTCTAAGAGGTGTGCTCATTATCTTATCTAATTTTGTCGTTTTAGGATCTCTTTTTTTGGCAACAACTTTTCTCACAATATCTCTCTCAGTTGCAATACCAACTGCTTTATTTTTTTTAGTAACAATTACGCTACCAACTTCTGCTTCATGCATAATTTTGGCAGCATTGTAAACGGTATCAAAAGAGTCAAGAACTATAATTCCTTTTCTCATACAGTCCCCTACTCTAATCTCTGTTTCCATAAATATAATTAAGTTTGATATAGTTTTTAAAGCTTGCGGAAGATCGGAAGACTGCACGGTCTGACTAAGGAGATATGTTTTTTGCTTTTTCTAATTCAATGAAAATTTGATCGCATATTGCTTTAGTTTTTGGATCTTGAAAAGCTAGTTCTTTGAACCTTTCTAGGAAAAGAGAATATTTAGTTATTCCTTTTTTAACTTTTTTAGGATTTTGAGAAATTAATTCTTGTAAACTAGAAGAATTATGCAGGATATCACATAATTTAACTGGCAAAACCTCTGCATTTATGCCCTCGCCGTAAGAATAATAATTGTTTGAAAGTCTTTTTACATTTTCCAAAACAACTTCTGCTTTGTTTCCCAGCACAGGTTTTAGTTTGTTTAGAATTTCACTTTCGAGATTTTTGACAGGATATCCATTTCGCGGACCTTCTTCTAAAACATCGTGCAATACTGCTGCAGATAAAAGAACAGAATCAGTGAAACCGAATCTCAAAAGATTTAGGCTAACTTTTAGTGGATGTGTAATATATGGATCCCCCGTATCTCTTTTTTGAGTTTTGTGGACTTTTTCTGCAATGCCGTATGCAATAGTGAAAGCGTTTGTTGTTTTCTGGGGCAGTTTTAGTTTTTTAAATTCAGATAGTATATCCTCCAAAGTAACGGTTTTTTGTTGTGAGTACTGTTGAAAATCCTGTGCATTGAGAGCAGTGGAACCTGAATTTGGTGCTTTGTTTTTTGGAATTGTTTTGATAGCCATGATATTAATATAATGGGAGAATATTATAAATATTTGTTAAACTTTATTAAAAAAAGAAATGATGTGCCAATAATTGGGATAACGCGTATTTTTAAAGGTTTTTCTTTAATATACACTATAGTTTACAAACAACAACATCATAATTATTTTGGGAGATTAAATGGCAAAAAAAACTTTGGAAACGAGAGAAGAATTTGATGATGTTTTTTTACGCAAACAGAGAAATAACTCTTCAAAAAAATATTTGGCAAGATTATTGGATCCTTTATCAAATACATATCCTCTGCCCAATAAAAGAAAGTTTTTGGAAAGAATAGAGGAGTTGTGTTCGCAGAAAAAAAAACTTATGAGACAAGGAGATATAAAACATTTGTTCGGCAGACTTGGGAAAAATATTGAATTTCTTGCACCTGAAGACTTGTTGGAAGGAGATACGACTATTGAAGAAAGGATGGAAAAAATAATTGAAAGAAAAATAAACGGAGATAAGCAAAGTGAAAAAGCATTTGAAGAGGGTTTGTTGGAAGAAATTGATGAACTGGGAGATCTATTATTTAAATACTACACTACTAGTTTAGATGCCTTGCCAGAAGAGGCATATTTAGAAGCACGCAGAAAAAGAGATGAACTTCCAGATATTAGTGTTTTGAAAAAAACATTGGGAATATATAAAAAAATGCTGTGATTGGGAGCATAACTTTTGAAGATTTGAAAGTTGAAACTTCAAAAGAAAGAAACGCAGTTTTGGAAAGAATTAAATCCCAAAGTATTTCAAAATCACATTCAGAAGCTGATAATTATTCAAATATTCCTGGAACAACATATGTTTCTGATGAGAGCATGATAAATTTTTTTATTATGCTTGAAAAAACATGCAAAACAAAAATTGTGGCTGATGAAAAGAAAGGATTGATTTATGAAAATGTGTTTTGCGTTCCGAAAATTCGTACATTATCGCTTGCTTTTTTTGGGTATAAATATGGTAAAAAAAGAGATGCAGAACTCTATGTTGAATCTTGTGGGATGAAAAAAACTGTAGATACTTTTTATCATGGCAGTATATCGCGAGCCTTAGAAGATACTGAAAAAAGGATTAAAACAACAAATAAAGAATTTGTCTCGCCATGGAAATCAAAGTTTGAAAATACTCCTGCTGAAAATGACTTTTTAGAGCTGCTTTGCGGATTTCAAGAAAAAAAACCTGAAAAAAGAATTGTGAAAATAGATTACACTCGCCAACCTAAAAAAGAAGACTCGCCTAAAAGACTATTTAGAAAATATTGTAAGATTTCTGGATTGGGAGATATTTCAGAAATAGTGGAACACACTCAAGATAAAAATAATTTGTATGGTTTTATTCTTTATCTTGAACTCATAAAAAAACCAGAAACTGTGTATAAAGAGGATTTCGAGAAATGGGGATTGGAAAAATTCTATTTGGAAAGAATAAAAAATAATCCTGAATTGGCTGAAAACGGAAATGATCCTTTAATTGTTTTGTTGAAAAGAGTTAATGCATTTAAAATTAGTGCAAAAATTAGAAGTTGGGAAGATGTTGATTATTCAAAAACTGATGGACGAAATGGGGCAATAAGAAAAAGAACTTGTGTAAAGACAAAAGAAGAATGGGAAAATATTATTTGTGAAGAATTGAAAAGAATATTTAAGGAAGAGGAAAAAGTTTTTGTTAGTAGGAGTAAACTGAAAACAAAACAGCCTCTGCTTGCAAGGAGAATAGGTGCGCACATTGAAGTTCCTGAAGGATCAGATAAAACTAGGTATGAGTATATTATGGAAAAGGCAGGACTGGGGGAAGAGTTGAAAAGAGCTAGGAGAGAGAAAGGGTTTTCTAAGGATAGGGGATCACGCAGAAAAAAGACAAAAGAGGAATGGGAAAATATTATTTGTGAAGAATTGAAGAGAATATTTAAGGAAGAAGGTAAGGTTTTTGTTAATGCAAATAGATTAAAAGAGAAATACCCCGATACTGTAACTAGGATATATACTCATATTCATCCTCCCAAAGAATCGGGCAAAACTAGTTATGCATATATTATGGAAAAGGCAGGACTGGGGGAAGAGTTGAAAAGAGCTAGGAGAGAGAAAGGTTATTCGGAAAATATGGGATCACGCAGAAAAAAGACAAAAGAGGAAAGAGAAGAAGAGATTTGTGAAGAATTGAAGAGAATATTTAAGGAGGAAGGTAAGGTTTTTGTCAGTAGGGGTAAATTAGGAAAAGAATATCCAAATTTAGCATATAAAATTAAAAAATACGTTAGGCCTCCTGAAGATGAAACATATGATCTTTATGAATGGGTAATAAAAAAAGCAGGACTGGGGGAAGAGTTGAAAAGAGCTAGGGAAGAGCAAAAATCCATTTCGGATGTTAAACCCTATGAAAGAAGAACAAAAGAAGAATGGGAAAATATTATTTGTGAAGAATTGAAGAGAATATTTAAGGAAGAAGGTAAGGTTTTTGTCAGTGTGAATAAATTAAAGAAAGAACATTTTACTCTTGCAAAAAGGATATACGCATATGTTCGTTGCCCCGAAGGATCAGACAAAACTAGTTATGCATATATTATGGATAAGGCAGGACTGGGGGAAGAGTTGAAAAGAGCTAGGAGAGAGAAAGGTTATTCGGAAAATATGGGATCACGCAGAAAAAAGGTAATGGAAGAAGAGATTTGTGAAGAATTGAAAAGAATATTTAAGGAAGAAGGTAAGGTTTTTGTCAGTGTGAATAAATTAAAGAAAGAACATTTTACTCTTGCAAAAAGGATATATAACCATATTGCTGTTCCCGCAAATTTAGGTAAAACTAGTTATGCATATATTATGGAAAAGGCAGGACTGGGAGAAGAGTTGAAAAGAGCTAGGGAAGAGCAAAAATCCATTTCGGATGTTAAACCCTATGAAAGAAGAACAAAAGAAGAATGGGAAAATATTATTTGTGAAGAATTGAAGAGAATATTTAAGGAAGAAGGTAAGGTTTTTGTTAATGCAAATAAATTAAATAAAAAGTATCCTTCCATCGTAAATAGGATATATACTCATATTCATCCTCCCAAAGAATCGGGCAAAACTAGTTATGCATATATTATGGAAAAGGCAGGACTGGGAGAAGAGTTGAAAAAGGCAAATAATAAAGGAGAGTTACCCGACAAGATGCGCGTACGCAAAAGAAAAGTTGTGGAAGATGCTGGAGAAAAAAATAAAATTCTTCTTGAAATATTAGGCGAGCTTAGAAAAATACAAAAGGGTGATGGGCTTCCTGTACGAAATAGTGAATTTTTGAACAATTATCCAAAAATAGCATATAGAATTTACAAAGAATTGGATTGGTTGATTCTCCCACCGCACTATAATTCATTGTATGCATATATTGTTTCACTTATAGATGCACAAGATCCAATAGCAAAAGTTAGAAATTTTCAGTCATTTGATTCGGATGATAAATACGAAGCTACTGTCAAAATCTTGAGAAATTCGGATGTTGTTTTTGTTGATGGAATTACCCATGAAACTCTTATTGAAACTATAAAAGAATATGAACGTAATAAAAAGTAACGGGTCCAGAGGGATTTGAACCCTCGGCCTACTGGTTTCTTCTTTATATATGCAGATTCTTTATACTGAAATTAAAGAAAGTGCTTAAGAGCCAGCCGCTCTACCAAGCTGAGCTATGGACCCAAAAATACTTAAATCTAAAACAAAGATAGTTGAAACTGTTTAAAAATGTTTTTGAATATCAATTCTATTAGTTTTAAGATGTCGGGGTGGCCTAGCCTGGTAGGGCGCTGGACTGCTAATCCAGTTTGCGTAAGCATTCGAGGGTTCAATAAACGTTTTCTTTGTTGAAAGAAATTGTTTGAACAAATCCCTCCCCCGACGCTTTTCTCTTTATTTCTCTAATCTCATCCAGATAGTATCCATATACCTGTTTTTATGCATGGTCCAGTTTGGAAATCTCGCAAATTCAACAAACCCAACTTTTTCATAAACCTTTCTTGCGTATTCATTCTCGCCCTCGTATTCTAACACAATGTTTTTAGGGTTCCATTTATCCCTAACGGCCTCGATAATATGATTTAACAAGAATTTGCCGAGGCCTTTGCCCCGATAATCTTTCAACATGGCTATTCCTAAAGTAACATTATTCTTTTCTTTGCGCTTTCCGCGCCAAGCATTTGCCATGCCCACAATCTTGTCTTTATCTTCAACAACAATATCAATCCTTTGATTTTTCTTGGCGCCCTCACACAAAGATTTGACCCATTCAATCTCTTCTTTAAGTGTAGGTGTTTTTTCTCTGCTTATATAAACATCCTCATTGCTATTTTTTAGGAGTTCTTTGATATATTTCAAATATTGTTTAGGATCCTCTTTTGTATAATTACTACTAACCTTCCTCAATGAAACAATTGTTCCATCTTTCAAAAGAATTTTCATTTTTTTAGACATGTTAAACCCTCAGTAAATGATAGGGCGACATATTTATAACTATTGAGCTTGTAATAAAATAGGGAGGTGAGATAGATGAAAGAAATAACTGTTATAACAAAAAATGAAACGGGTGCACTGGCAAATATATGTGAAATTTTGGGGAAAACAGGAATTAATCTCCACGGCATCGCTGCTCAAGGATTTGAAGATAAAGGACTCGTTAAAATTGTCACAAGCGACCCAGTATCAAGCGAAAATTTTTTGAACAAGGGAGGATATCAAACACGAGCAAAAGACCTTGTTATTGTCAAAGTTATGGATAGACCTGGTGAACTTGGAAAAATAACAAAAAGAGTTTCTAGAGCAGGTATAAATTTGGATGCTGTTTATTTGTTGAATAGAACTGGTGGGTATGTTGAACTGGCCATTGTTCCTGATAAAACAGAAGATATCAAAAACATAATTGAAGCAGTTGGAAAAGAATATGTAATTTAATTCTTTTCTTTTTTTATATTGAATTGGTGAAATGTTATGATTAGACAGCCGATAGTGGCCGTTTTAGGCCATGTGGACCATGGAAAAACCTCATTATTAGATATGATTAGGGGTACGGCTGTTGCTTCTAAAGAAGCAGGTGCAATTACACAACACGTGGGTGCATCTGAAATTGATGTTGACACTATAAAAAAAGTCTGCGGTTCTGTTTTATTGAAAACAAAAATTGACATAAAAATACCTGGATTGCTTTTTATAGACACTCCAGGTCACGAAGCCTTTACATCTTTAAGAGACAGAGGAGGTTCAATTGCAGATATTGCATTATTGATAATCGATATAACGCAAGGAATTCAGCCTCAAACTATAGAATCAATAAATATACTGAAAACGCATAAAACTCCTTTTATTGTTGTTGCAAATAAAGTTGATAGGTTCCAAGGTTGGAAATCAAAAAAAACTTATTCAATAAGTGAAAGCTTGAGCCAGCAACAAATAAGTGACGATTTGGATATGAAACTATATGAAATTGTTGGGGAGCTGTCTGAACACGGATTTGATTCTGAAAGATTTGATAGAGTGATGGATTTCACCAAACAGATAATGATAATTCCTGCAAGTGCAAAAACAGGAGAAGGCATGGCAGAAATATTGCTTTATTTATCCGGCATATCCCAAAAATTCCTTGAACAAAATTTAAATATTGAAGTTAAAGGACCTGGAAAAGGATCGATATTAGAAGTTAAAGAAGAAAAAGGTTTGGGCACTACAGTTGATTTAATTATTTATGATGGAAAATTAAGCAAAGCAGATGAAATTGTTTTTGGAACGCTCGATGGCCCTAAAAAAACAAAAGTTCGCGCAATGATGAAACCGCGATTGCCAGGTGAAAAAGGTGAAGGAAAATTCAAATATGTCGACGATATTTATGCAGCTGCTGGAGCCAAGATATTTGCACCAGAATTAGATGGGGCAGTATCAGGATCACCAGTCATGGTCATTTCAAACAATGAAAAAGAAGCTTTCAAAATAATAGCTGATCAAATGAAGGAAATATTGTTTGAATCAGAACAATGCGGAGTTGTAATAAAGACAGATACACTAGGTTCGGCAGAAGCATTGATGAAGATGATGAATGAAAAAAACATTCCTGCGCGTTCAATAAATATCGGCGATGTACACAAAAAAGATATTTTGGATGCGCAAGTTGTTAAAGAATCAAACAAATATTTGGGCATTATTTTGGGTTTTAATGTCAAGATTAATACTGAAGTTCTAGAAACTGCTGAAAAGATGGAAATACCAGTTATTACAAGCAATGTCATTTATGATTTGATAGATAAATACGTTGAATGGAAAGATAAAGAAAAAAGAAAAGATATGGATGAAATGATTAAATCTGTCCCTTGGCCATGTTCTATGAAAATTTTACCGGGCCATATGTTTAGGGACTGTAAACCTTGTATAATAGGCGTTGAAATTTTAGTAGGAAAAATAAGATCTGGGACAAAATTGATGTCGGAACGCGGAGAAATTATAGGAGAAATAAAAAATATTCAATTAAACAAAGATTCAGTTTCTGAGGCAGTTAAAGGAATGAAAGTCGCAATATCAATTGATAAAGCAGTATACTGCAGACAACTGGCAGAAAACATGAAAATTTATCCTTTTATAAACAAACAAATGTCTGATGTACTCATTAAAAAATTTGAAGATGAGTTGGAAACAGATGAAAAAGAACTTCTTGAGGAGATAGTTGGGAAATCAAGAAACTTAATTTAAAAAAGTTAAATACTTTTTGTTAGTATATATGTATATAGATGTGTTATTAATAATTTAAAAGACTACAGTAGTATTTAAAATGTTTAATATTTTGAAAATAATATGCTGGAATATAAACTTAAGGCAATGCTGACTTCCTTATTGAAAAATAAAAAATTTTGGAATGGGGCCCTTGTAGCATTTGCTTTTTTTTCATTCAACATGTTGTTTCCTTTTTACCCTTTACCTGTTGTTTTATTTTTATCAATTTTTTTGGGTTATGTTGGGTACAATGTTCCCCAACTGGCAATGGTACTCCAGCTTGTATTGTGTTTGTTCCCAGTAAGCTATCAATCTGTCGGAATGGGCTGGTATTTTATGCTGACAGCAGCGTTGGTATTAATTATATTGACTAAAGACTATATTGATAAAAGCGAGTATTCTGAGAGAAATTGGAAGATTGTGGCAATAATACAAATGATGGTTGGACTTTCATTTTTCTCAGGAATTTGGGCGATTTTTATTCTGCCTTTTTTTGTGATATCGTCCTTCTATCTAAGCTCAAAAAGAGTTGCACCTGTTCTTTTTATTATACTCACTATTGCCATGCTATTTGTTTCGTTTGGAAATCAATCTGAATTATACCCTATTTCGCAAGTTGAAAATAAACTCATCTTCAATAAACCTGAATTAGGGATAGATATCAATATTATTTCAGAAGTAATGTTAACAGCAAATGATATATTTATGGAGTCCAGCCAAATAGGTAAAGTGGGAGGGAGTTTGGTTGGAAATTTGATTAATATTATTTTAAATGACAATTATATTTATGTCATGTTATTGTGGATTTTTCCATTAACGATTATGGCGTACATACCTGGCAGAGTTAGAATGAAACGCGAATTAAGTTTGAGTTCTCTCCTTATTTTTGTAATACCCCTAGGAATGTATTTTGTTTGGGGAATTTTATCTGTATTTGTATGGGCATCAGCAGTTTTGAGTTTATTTATTGTATTTGTTTTAGAGAGAAAAAATGTAAAACTATCTAGGGAAGAAGAAGTTGTTTTAAAAGAAAGAGAAAAAAAGTTTATGCAATTTGGATTAAAAGAATTGACTGCGGCGAAAGAGGTTGAGTCATTAGATGATGTTGGCAATTATGAAGATGTGAAAGAGGAATTAAAAGAAAGTATAACCATCCCTCTGCTACATAAAGATTTGGTTGAAGCATACGGTATTAGGCCTGCCAGAGGAATGTTGTTGTTTGGGCCCCCCGGTACAGGTAAAACTTTAATAATGACTGCACTCGCCAAAGAGATTGATTATGGATTTTTTTATGTTAGGTCAAGCAGTTTAACTTCACCTGCTTTTGGTGTGGCGGCTAAAAACATAACAAACTTATTTAAAACTGCCAGACAAAATCAACCTTGTATTTTGTTCTTTGATGAAATTGATTCGTTAGGCAGAAAGAGAGAAAATTTGAGCGAGCATGCTTCAAAAATGCTTACATCATTACTTCAAGAGATGGATGGATTTAAAGATGATGAAAAAATTGTGATTATTGGAGCAACAAATAAACCTGAAGTTTTGGACCCCGCACTCATGAGACCTGGAAGAATTGATAAAATAATATATATGCCCCCACCAAATAAAGAGGGTAGAAAAAAGATTTTTGAGATACATACTAAAAAATTAAATGTTGAAAAATTGAATATTGAAGAATTGGCAAGTAAAACAAATGGATTTAGCGGGGCAGATATTAAAATATTATGTGAAGAAGTAAATCGAAGTGTCGCCAAAAAAGCAATAAAATCTAAAAAAGTTATAAAAATAAATAATGATGATTTTGTAAGATTAATTAGAAATATGGAACCCTCGATAAAAGAAGCAGATATACTAAAATACAATAGATTTAAATCCATTTATGAGAGAAGATTCATTAAATCTGAAGGTGAAGAATCAGATGAAATTGTTGATATGGGTGAAGTTTTGGATGCTGTTGAGAAAGGATATGAAGAGAATTTAAACATGCTCCTGTTCGGCCCTAAAGGCAATGGGAAATCTTTGGCAGTTAAACATTTTGCCAAAATCAAAAACATTCCTTTGTCAAAAATAGACTGTTCTAAAGAGGAATTTGACCCCAACGTTTTAAAGGTTGTTCCAGGAGAGATATTAGTTTTGGAAAGATTGGAAGAAGCGCCACCAAAATACATTAAAAAAATAATTGCCCTCATAGATAAAAAAAATGTTTTTGCCACTAGTGTTAAACCTTGGCTCATAAATAAAGAACTTTTAGCAAAATTTGAGGTTTTAATTTTGGTCGGTTTACCAAATCCTACAACTAGAAAAAAACTTCTTGATAGGTATAGTGTTTATGAAGAAAGTATTGTTAGGGCGCTTTCAGGATGCACATATTCAGAGGTTATGAAAATAGGCGGGCTTATAAGAAAACAAAAAATGATGGGAAAGATTAAAAACATTGAGTTAGATGAAGATATCCATATAATTTTATCGCACGCGAATAAAGTGAATGTCGATAATATTAAACTTTATAAAAGATTTGTTGAAAGTGTTGAATCTAAAAAACAGGGGTGAATAGAATGCCGAAAGTGAAAAATAAAAAAACTGTTAAAAAGAGTGAGACAAAAAAAGTATTGAAAAAAAAGACTGGAAATAAGAAAAAAATTATTAAAAAGAAACCTGCGGTTAAGAAAACTGTTGCAAAGAAAAAAATTGTAAAGAAAAAATCAAAACCTAAAGAAATTCTCAATGTTAAAAAACCTGTTAAAATAATTAAAAATTTTTATGAAGCTATTGTTGTAGGGGGCGGGCCAGGAGGCAGTGTGGCTGCCATGTATCTCGCTAGAAATGGAGTGGACACTCTTTTAGTAGAAAAAGCTAAATTTCCAAGAGATAAAACATGTGGTGATGCATTATCTGGAAAATCAAGAGAAGTTTTAGAGGAATTGCAGTTAGATAAAAAAATCGTTGAGGTTCCTCATGCAATAACCACTGGAGTCTTATTTTCTTCTCCTAAAGGAGATTCAGTTTCAATTCCTTTCAAAAATGACAAAGGAGAAATTATTCCTGGATTTATTTGTAGAAGAGAGATTTTAGATAATCTGATATTCCAAGAAGCAAAAAAACAAGTTTCAACTCTCGAAGAATTTGAAGTGAATAGTCTTATGTTTGAAAATGAAAAAGTTGTTGGAATTGTAGGAAAATATAAAGGGGAAGAAAGAAAAATCAAAGCGAAGGTTGTGATCGGAGCAGATGGAGTTTATTCAACTGTTGCGAGAACAGCTGGGGCCCTGGAAACTAATCCTGACCACATATGCGGAGCAGTTAGGGCTTATTACAAAAACGTTAAAGGAGTAACGAATGATATTGAACTTCATTTTGTTGATAGTGTTATCCCAGGTTATTTTTGGATTTTTCCATGCGATAATGGGATGGCAAATGTAGGGTTGGGAATAATTGACTCGGAAATTATTAAAAAGAAAATAAATCTTGCCAGGCTTATGGAGGATGTGGTTCAAAATCATCCTATGTTCAAAGAAAGATTTAAAGATTCGGAACAAGTTACACCCATAAAGGGATGGAAATTATCTTTTGGTTCAAAAAGAAGAAAATCATATGGGGATGGATGGGCACTTGTTGGTGATGCGGCAGGTTTAGTTGATCCATTCACAGGAGAAGGAATGGGAAATGCGATGTATTCTGGCAAAGTGGTTGCAGAAACAATTGCTAAATCCAAACAAAATGGATGGAACTCAGAAATAATGAAAGAATATGAAACTGCTTTATCAAACAAGCTTGATGCCGAACTTCAACAAAGCTATAAAATGCAGAGATGGGGAAAACATACATGGTTAGTCAATTACATTATTGGGAGAGCATCAAAAAGCGAAACTGTGAGAAACTATATAGCGAGCACAATAACTACTGCAGACGCCAAACAAGAATACTTTAATCCATTATTTTATCTTAGGCTTTTGTTTGCCTAATCAGGACGAAGAATAAGTATTTTAAAGCCATATAATACAAAAAATATTAAAACTCCTTTGAATTTTTAAGGGAGTGAAAGGTGAAAAAAATGGAAGGAACAGTAAAATTCTATAATGTAGTAAAAAGGTTTGGTTTCATATCTGGAGATGACGGCAAAGATTATTTTGTCCATTTATCAGGATTAAAACCCGGAACAAAACTTCAAGAAGGGGACAAAGTAAGATTTGATTCTGAAGATGGAGAAAAAGGCCTTAAAGCAGTGAATGTTGAAAAGATTTAACTGTATTTAAAAAAACTAATACTAATCTTTTTTTCTTTTATTTAATTTTATTTTGAAAAATGAAAATTTAACGCTTCTTTTTGGATAGTTTAGATGATGGTGCGTCCCCTATTGTGGGTTGTTTGTTTTGTTTATAAAAAAGAATCGCCCCTACTGCTACAATGATGGCCAATATAACAAAAATTATGAAACACAAACCCACAAAATCAGTTTCTTTTGGGAGAACTTCCGAGGTAATTGTCTCATTTTCTGGCTCTTCTGTGGTCGTGTTTGGGACAATTATTGGATCCGTAGGTTTGATGGGGGCATCAAACGAAACAACTTCAAATGAAATTTTTTCATCGGTTAATTGTTTCAATGTTATTGTAATATCATTTATTCCGTCGCCAGTTAAATCTACTTCTTTTGTTTCTCCTTCATAAAGTTTTACTTGAACAGGATCTGAATAAATGTTTATTATAACATAACAACCCAGATCATCACAACCTCTTTCAACAATTTCTATTCTATGTTCTTGTATTGTTCCGTCCCAATAGTCATCATGATTAAAGAAAATTTCTTCCAACGATTTTTGATTACCATTTAAGTAAATCTTTAAATGTATGAAATCATTATCTGTGTTGTCGTCTGTGTCATCTTCTGTGTCATCGTTTGTGTCGTCGTCTGTGTCGTCTTCTTCAATTTCAACACATTCATTGTCTTCACATGTTTCATCTGAATCGCAATCGCTATCTTCACAGCATTCATATGCCACACATTCATGATCTTCAATGTATTCGCAATCCCCACATTCTAATTTTACACAATCTCCTCTTGAATTACAATATTCGTCGCTTTCACAATTACTGTCCCGATTGCATTCATAACCTGCATCGTTTCTGCGAGGAGAGGGAGAAGGTTCTTCAGAACTACAAGAACCATCTTCAATTAATCTTGATTGTGCATATGTAACGTTTTCAAATGATCCGCAATCATTTGCATCATATTGAATAATAAAGCGGGTTTGGTTCATGTGTGTTGTATTAATACATTCTTCATCTGACCATGAACTCCAAGAAGTAAATGTAATATTTTGAGTACAAGGTTCCTCGTAATCAATTGTAAATGTCCAGTTTTCATCTGCCCATGCGTTGTTTGAAGAATTTATTGATTCTTCACAATACACATTCCATTCATAAACACCATTGGATAAAACACCGGTAGAACATGAACCACCGTAAACATTATTATGTGTACAAACAATATCCCATAAAGTATCATTTAAATATACTTCACAATTACTTTCAAGGTTTACAACATACATTAATGATGTTGTATTAGTTTCAATAACTGCTAAATCTAAAGGACTAACTAAACTTATTTCAATAAGTACTGGTTCTAAAGGTTCAGTGTAATTTATTGTAAAAGTTCTGTTTGTTTCTTCTGCCCAGGCATTGTTTGTTGCATTTGAAGAATCAACACAATACACGTTCCATTCATAAACACCGTTACTCAAATCATTTAACACACAAGAACCGCTCAAAATTTCAACAGCATCGCAAGTTTCTTCCCATGCACCTGTTTCATTTGTATAAACTGAACAGTTACTTTCTAGATTTACTGAATAAAATAATGAAGTGGTATTTGTTTCTATAATTGCTTCATCTTCTGGATAAATTAAAGTAACATCAACAGGTACTGGTTCGGGTGGAGCAACATAATTAATCATAAATGTCCTGTTTGATTCTGCCCAAGCATTATTGATTGAATTATTAGATTGTACGCAATAAACATTCCAAACGTAAACACCGTTATCTAAATCCATTAATTCGCAAGAACCATCTAAGGTTTCATTATTTGTACAATCTGCAGACCATTCACCACTACCATCATGATAAACAGTACAATTGCTTTCAAGGTTTACTGAATAATTTAAAGTTAAATTGTTAGATGTTAATATTTCATCCTCATCAGGTGAAATTAAATCTATTTCTAATGGAGGATAATATTCTATTGTAAACGTTCTGTTTGTTTCTTCGGCCCAACCATTGTTTGTTGCGTTTGAAGAATCAACACAATACACGTTCCATTCATAAACACCATTATCTAAAGGACCAACTTCGCATGAAGCACCAGTTGTTTCATTTGTTTCACAATCTGGACTCCAACCCGTGATATTATGATAAACAGTACAGTTTGCTTCAAGGTTTACAGAATAAGTTAAATTTGTTTCATTTGTTTCAATAACCTCTTCATCAGCAGGTGAAATTAAAGTAACATTAATTTCTATTGGTTCTGCGCATGTTCCATCTTCTACTGATTGATATTCTGTGTATGTTACGTTTTCAGTCTCCCCACAATAATTAGCATCATATTCTGTTAGGAATCTTGATTGATTCATGTGTGTTGTGTTTATGCATCCTTCATCTGACCATTCTGACCAAGTGGTGTTTGATATATTTTCTACACAAGGTTCTGCGCATGTTCCATCTTCTACTGATTGATATTCATAATGTGTTACGTTTTCAAATGTTCCACATTCGTTTGCATCATATTCTGTTAGGAATCTTGATTGATTCATGTGTGTTGTGTTTATGCATCCTTCATCTGACCATGAGGACCAATCTGTAAATTGAAGATCTTCTACACATGGCATTTCACACGTTCCAGTTTGATTAAAGTATGTCACATTGTTTGGTTCAGAAGTGTCATAAGTTGAATTAAACCAAGTGTTTTCTGGGTAAGACTCATCTTTTAAATCTAATATATTCGAACAAGTTGTTGTATTATAAAAGTATTATTTATACTTTCAGAAAGGAAAATTCCCCCGTTATTATTTAAGATTATATTATTTATAAAACTATTATTTGAACCAGATGTAATTTGAATACCATCCCAAATATTATTTTCTATAGTATTATTAATTATAACATTATAATCTGAAATTGAAGAAAAAGAAATACCATTATTATTATATGTAAGTGTATTATTTGTAAATATATTATTTAAACTAGAATCTAAGTAGATACCATCCCATCCATTATAATTGACATTATTATTTGTAATAGTATTATTTGAACTTGAGTCTAAAAAGATACCATCCCAATTACTATTATTAATGATGTTGTTTTCAATTAAACTATAATTTGCATCCCTAAAATAAATACCTGTTACAAAATTTGTTATTATACAGTTTTTAATGGTTATATTATTAAACGAAAAAACACGAACACCATAACAACCGCCCCCAGACCATGACGATAGATTAAGTGTTGACCCATTACAGTCAAGTGTAAGGTTATCATGCGCGAATTGAAATGGAGTTATATCTTCAAAATCATATATATCCTCGCACAAAACTAAGGATTCTTGAACTTCAAATCCCGCAGTAATGTTTCCTGTTATTTTCCCAGCATAAGTATCTGAATCTGAAAGATTAACACATGAAGATAGTTCTTCATAATTAATCGTAAACGTCCTATTTATTCCTTCGCCCCATTCATTGTTAGACGAATTAACAATATCTTCACAATAAACATTCCAGATGTAGTTTCCGTTTGCTAGTGGCCCAACTGCACAAGATAAGTTTCCTTCAACATTATCTTGATCACAGGTCCTGTTCCATACGCCGGTGATGTTTGTATAAACTCCACAGAAACTTTCGATATTCACAGTATAATTCAATGTTGTTTCATTTGTATCAAGAACTGCTAAATCTTCTGGGTATGTTAGAGTGACGTTGATTGGTAAAGAAGGTGCAGTATAATTAATCGTAAACGTCCTATTAGTTGGTTCCGCCCAGGCGTTGTTTGATGCATTTATTGATTCTTCACAATAAACATTCCAAATGTAATCTCCATTTGATAAAACACCAGTGGTATGGGAATCTCCTTCAGTGTTATCAAAGTCTGAAGTCATATTCCAAACTCCAGTAATGTTAGTATAAACTGAACAATTGCTAACTAGATTTACTGTAAAGTTTAGTGTTGTTGAGTTTGTATCAAAAACTGCTAAATCATCAGGGTATGTTAAAGTTACATTGATTGGTGTTGGAACAAAAGGAGTACTATTGCACCAAAATACTCTATCAAAGTAAATATAATTATCTGGAGTGGAAGTGTCATAAGTTGAATTTGCCCAATTATTATTTGGATATGAACCATCTACAGTATCATTTCCTAAATTAGAACATGCAGTGTTATTATTTAGAATATTGTTTATACTTGATTCGAGTGCGATTCCAGAATCATTGTTTTCATTGACTATATTATTAGAAAGAGTGTTGTTGTTACTTTCCCATAAATTTATACCATAATCATCATTTTCATTAAAACTACTGTTTAGTATAAAAGTACTATTGCAATCATCTAATAAAAGACCTGCCCAATTATTTGTTGCATTGCAATAGGTAAGAATATTATCTGAACAAGATTCAAGTGAAATACCAATATCTGCATTGTCAAATGCAGTAATATTGGTAAGAGTGTTGTTGTTAGATTCAATCTGTAATCCAAACATATAATTTTTTACATAACAATTTCTGATATCAATGAAATCTTCAGTAACATAAATTCCAAAGTTCAAACTATCGTCTCCAGAAATTATTGAATTATTACAATCTAAATAACAATTAGAACAATTAAGTAAGATTGCTCCATCCCAAATGCCATAAGATATCTCATATGTATCTTGACATAAAGTTACATTATTGTTTATAGTATATTGACCACTGTTATTTACAACTAGTCCCTGATAAGTATCTGAATCTGAAAGGTTAACACAGCCAGAATATGTTCTATCAATAGTAAAATTCCCAGCCATTGTTGAATTTACACAAAGAGGTTCATCATCACAAATACTTAGAGTTAAATAATAATCTCCATCCTCAACATCAGTTATATTCCACTCATAATTCAATTCTTCAGTATCATTAACTAAATAACCAACTAAAGTTTCATTTCCATAATACAATGAAATAGTATAAGTTAAATTATCCCCAATATTTGGGTCTGTTGCAGGATTCCATGAAATATTAATTAAATTGTCAACACCATGTTCTGAACCATCATAAGTTACATTCTCTAATGGATAAGTAATGGTAGTTGGGTTTGGAGGCATATTTGGCAATTCCCCAAAATAAAATTGAGCACTTGATACATCTTCATTTGTTTCATTATCAACTCCATGCACTGTTACATTTATTCCATCATTAGAAATACGTCTTGCGATATGGATATGTGCGTCAGGACAACCGTTTTGAAAAACAGGAGAATTCCAAGTCCCGCCAGTTCTTGATGCAGTATACCAAGCGTTTGTATTACTGCATAAAATTTCATCATGATATCTCAAATCCCAACCTCTACCGGTATTTGGAGAATCAGGATATAAGATAACCCAAAAATATTCTGAAACATTAATATTTTTACTTCCAATAGTCCCATCAGCATTAGTTCCCAATGCAACTAAATGATGAGTAGAATTAACTGTATGTGTGTGGTGAAAAGCAATATTTCTATCTAATGTTGCAACTAATTCTGTATTATCTTTTAAACGCCAATCTTCAGTAAAATAATCTAATCCTATTTGGTCTGAACCATTACCAATTATATAAACAGATAAATCAACTGAATTACCTGCAGCTGCAATTGAATTAAATTCGATCCAAAAACTCATGTTATTTTCCATATCAAAAGAATTTGTAAAATTAAATAAATGATAATTTCCCCTCCACATCCTAATATCCTCAGGTTCATTATACCAGGTGATATCTGATTCGACAAAATAAATTTCTGGATAAATATAATCTGGATAAATATTCTCTTTTAACCAAATTCCTTCTCCTTGATCTGCCATTGGAAAAGATAGTTCTTCACTTCCACAAGTTCCATTAACATAATAATCCCAGCATACAACACCTTCCCCGTTTATTCCGGAAATATTAACAGTAACTGAGGACAATTCGGTTGTGTTGGTGATGTTTGCGGTTATATTATAAGGTAAAAATCTGGAAATATCTAAATCTGGAATTAAATTAATATCCCCAACAGATACAGTCGCAAAACTCAATCCGCCCATTAACAGAGCCATAAAAATTACTAAAGCAATTAATTTAGTCTTATTCATAATTATCACTTCCAATAAGTATTGTGATATCTCTCACTGTATTTTAAAATAGAGGCAAGATTTATAAATATTTATAATCTGCTCAAAATTGAGAATTGTTAAAAAGTTTTGATTAAAGGATCTGGAAAACCACTCTCCGCGCCTTTTTAAATGCTCTTGTCAAAATGAATAATGTTCTTTAGCGGAACACTGAGAGGAGGTGTGTATGTATGAAAAAAGAAACAAAACTTATTGATATGGAAGATGTATCTGACTCATCACAAGATGAATTAGATGAATCTTATGAAGCGCTTGAAAAAGCTGTTGAAGAAAACCGAACCCGAGGCGGAAACAAACCTGATTTTAGAATTGTCCAGCCCACACTAGACAAAGAGGGCAAGGAATCTCTGACAAGTGTTGGGGCGATGTGGAAAAATGTTTCCAAAAACGGAAATGTTTTTTATACATTAAAAATAGGTGATTTGAAACTGTTGGTTTTCCCAAATAAATAGGTGATTATATGGATCTTGAAGATTTACCTGGTGTAGGACCTGCCACAGCTGAAAAATTATCATCTGCAGGTTACGATATTCAAAAAATTGCAGCATCGTCTGCACACGAACTGTCAGAAGTGGCAGGTATGGGTGTTGAAACTGCAAAAAAAATTATTGCTGCTGCAAGAGACTCGTTAGAAATGGGATACGAAACGGCTAGTGATATTATGGAAAAAAGAAAGGGAATTGGACGTATAACTACAAGTTCACAAAAACTTGACGAACTTTTAGGAGGAGGAATTGAGACGATGGCAATCACCGAATTCTACGGAAAATTTGGATCGGGAAAATCCCAAATCAATTTTCAAGCAGCAGTTAATGTACAACTTCCAAAAGAAAAAGGAGGTTTGGAAGGGGGTGCTTTGTGGGTTGATACAGAAAGCACATTCAGGCCCGACAGAGTTGTGCAAATTGCAGAAGCGCATGGTTTAGATCCAAAACAAATACTTGACAACATTCTGGTTGCAAAAGCAATTAATTCAGACCATCAAATTGTTTTAATTGAAAAAGCTGATGAAATAATTAAAGAAAACAACATCAAATTAATAATTGTTGATTCTTTGACAGCACATTTCAGGGCAGATTATGCAGGCAGAGGGGCCCTGGGTGAAAGACAACAAAAACTTAACAAACATATTCATATATTGCAACAGCTTGCAGACAAACATAATTTGGCAATTTTGATAGCCAACCAAGTTATGGACAACCCAGGAATATTGTTTGGTGATCCAACAACACCTATTGGTGGAAATGTTCTTGGACACGCTGCGACTTACAGAGTTTATTTGAGAAAAAGTAAAGACGATAAAAGAGTTGCACGTTTAGTTGACAGCCCTTGTTTGCCCGACAACGAAACAGTATTCAAAGTCAAGCCTGAAGGTATTAGGGATTAAACTTTTTTTTCTTTTTTTTCTTTGGCGTGTTAGGTTAAAACCTAACAATTTCTTTTTCTTTTATATACTCCCAAAATCAAACTTAGATTAGGTGATAAATATGAATAAATTTGCAATACTAAGTTTTATGATTTGTTTGGTTGTGTTGATGGGATGTATTGATTCAGGGCCTGATTCAACAGCTAATGGATCTCTTGTTGAAGGGGAACGGTATTCGCAAGGCCACCATCCTGACATTATAAAACAAATTAACTCTTTGATTTCAGAACAAACATCTACTGCCCCCCGAGAAAACTACAATATGGGAGGATACCCTGTGAGTGATGGTGGAATGTATCCTTCGGATTTGAATTGGCCAAACGATGAACCATACGATTTAGTTTTCTTTGAAAATTACGGAGTTAATCCTTTCATTTCAACTGAAGATGAAACATTTTCAACCTTTGGGATGGATGTCGATACAGCATCTTACACAATAGTAAAATATTGGATTGAAAATGGAAACTGGCCCGATAAAGATTCTGTAAGAACTGAGGAATTCATAAATTACTTTGATCAGGATTACGCAAATCCAGAGGATACTTTTGGAATATACTTGGAAGGTGCAAAATCAGAATTCGGACAGCCAAACTATCATTTGATAAAAGTTGGCATTAAAGCAAAAGAAGTTTCATTAGCTGAAAGGAAAGCTGCAAACATGATTTTTGTAGTTGATGTTTCCGGATCAATGAATAGGGAAAATAGATTAGAATTAGTTAAATACAGTTTAAGACAATTAGCTAGCAACCTAAAAGAGGGGGATAAAATTGGTTTGGTTATTTACGGTTCAAACGGGCAAAAAGTTTCTGATTTAACTTCAAACAAAAATGAAATAATGAATGCTATTGAAGAACTTGTTCCTGGCGGATCAACCAATGCTGAAGAAGGTTTGGCAATCGCATACCAAATGGCAAGAGAAGGCTATGAAGAAGGAAAAATAAATAGAATTATTCTCTGCAGTGATGGTGTTGCAAACGTTGGACACACTGGCGCCGATTCCATTTTAAAACAAATTAAAAACGATGCTGATAAAGGAATAACCTTGACTGCATTGGGTTTCGGAATGGGAAATTACAATGATGTTTTGATGGAGCAGTTGGCAAATCATGGAGATGGAAATTACTATTATATTGATGACCAAGAAGAAGCAGATAGATTGTTTGAAGATGGTGCAGTCGATATGCTCCAAGTAATTGGTTCTGATGCAAAAATACAAGTTGAATTCAATGAAAACGCAGTTGATAGGTTCAGATTAATAGGTTATGAAAACAAAAGATTGGAAACTGAAGATTTCAGAAATGATTCAGTTGATGCTGGTGAAGTTGGCGCAGGACAAACAGTAACCGCATTATACGAAATCCGAATCAAAGACAATGCAAATCCAGATGATTTGGCCGCAATAGTAAGAATAAGATACAACGACATTGATACAAAAGAGGTTGTTGAAAAACAACAAAAAATTTATGTGAACAACATTGACAAACCTTTCAACGAATCAAGTCCACGTTTCCGTTTCACAGCAGCAGTGGCAGAATATAGTGAAATACTTAAGGAAAGTTATTGGGCAAAAGACGGAGACTTGAATGATGTTTTAAATGTTGCACAGAATGCAGTGAATTCGATGGATACCTGTGAAAAAGACACAGAATTTTTGGAATTGGTTGAAAAAACAAAAAACATTAAAAAATAATCTCTTTTTTTTCTTTTTAATTTTTAGGTGTTTGTATATGGAAAACTAAAAACAAACATTTTTAAAGTTTGAATGTGTAACAACACTATGGGTACAAGTACAAAAAGTAATACAAAACCCTCAACTTATCTAGAATGGGAAACGCAAATCAAGTCTGATCCAAAAGGATATTTTGAATATCATTTTAAATTTTTAAACGCTGGTTATCTGGGTGTTGTGAGGGCTGCTGAGAGAGATATAAAAAAACTTGGGCTTATTGCCATTCCATTTATAGACAAGAAATTGAAGGAAAAAAGTTTGAAGCCAGCAATTAGGAAAATTCTGAATGAAATGAAAGAAGATCTGATCAAAGAAAATGAAAATGTTCAGCAGGAATTTTCAGTTGGGAAAAAGAATTAAGGCATTGATATGTCAACATGTGTAGAATTTGTTGCATTTATTAATAACCTATAATTTCCTGTTTTTATATTTTCTAAACTATTATCAGAATTTGTAAGGTTATATTGGGTTATCCTATACATGCTCGTAGTGCCGTCCGAAGTTAAAAGTGTAAAAATTATCTCCCCCTGATTTGCATTCTCAATTCTAACATTTTGGACTTTCGAAACGAATATATCAGTGTATAAGGCAGAACCAGTACCTGCAGAACCAACAGAATCAACCGTATTGGAAATCCTATCCAAAGCAGTTTGGGACTTGGATATATCAATTCTAATTTGATTCTCAAAATTTAATACTGAAAAAGCATATACAATTACTGGCAGTAGCAACACCATCATAACTCCAATAACAATCAAAAACTCAACACTAACTTGCGCCTTCATATGTTTCTTTTTAAGATTAAGTTTTATAATTATTGCGGATGTTTAGAATTTCATGAAAAAATCAGAATCTATCAAAAATACAGATATTGCAAAGCATTTGTCAGACGTTTTGGCAGAATCAAGAACCTTGACGGGTCTTATCGGAATAATTTTTGGTTTTTTATTGAATGTTATTTTTTCAGGTAGCGTCCAAAATTTAATAGAACTTTGGCTGCTTGAAACAGCAATTATTTGTTCTGTGTTATCTCTAGCTTTGTTTGCCATGCCAGTCATATATCATCATCTGCAATTTCCCTATTCTGATAAAAACAAATATATTTTGAGATCGCATTGGTTTATTAGTGTGGGATTCATACCTGCAATTGTAATGTTTTATACTAGTGTTACACTGGCACTCTACAAAGTTTTTTCAGTGTATGCATTTTTAGTTTCAGCATTTTTATTTATTTTAATCTATATAATCTACCAAAACCGATATAGGGTTATTAAAATAAACCGATATAGGGTTATTAAAATAAAACGATGAGTGATAATTATGCCACATCCAATTAGATATAGAACCCTTGAAAAAAATATTGAATCTTGGTTCCCTAAGAAAATTGGAAAAACACCTCTTATTTTAGCAAGTGTGATTGGATTTTACATGTTTGGGTGGGGTTTTGTGAGCCCAGTACTTGGAATTTATTTGGATTTGATAACCCAGAACAATACCTCTACGGGACTTTTATTTTCTATTTTGCCGTTGATAGGAATAATCTTTTCTATTCCTGTAGGCAGGCTGACAGATTTTGTGAATAAAACAAAGTTATTTATTACAGGTTGCGCAAGTTATTTATTTGTTGTTTTGGGATATTTAATGAGTTGGTTATACCCTGAAGCAATAGTTCTTACTAGAATTCTTCATGGATTTTTGATGTTGGTGGTTTGGATCAGTTTTGATTCGCTGCTTAGGAGCATAACAAAAAAAGTGAGCTCTGTTTTTTCAATATGCATATTCTCCCAAAAAATAGGTTATATTCTGGGGGCAATTTTGTTGTCTTTTTTATTTTATTTTGGCATTTTGGAAGTTGACAATATTTATCTGTCATTTTTTATTCTTTTTGGAGTTTTGGCATTGATAGTAATAGTTTCTCCAATATTATTTGGATTTTCAAATGTATTTAAATTTGGAACTGCCGGAGAAATTTTTGAAACTTTAAAAAATAAAAAAATAACACTGAAAGAATTTAAAGAAATTAAAAACCTTAAAAGAAATGCTCATGCAATGTTTATTTTAAATTTTGGAATTATTATGTTTACAACTTCTATATCATTATTTTTTCCAATAATGATTTTTAAAACAGGATTTCCCATCTGGATGATAATCTTAATTGCTTTGGTTCCTGAATCTTTTTTTGTGTTTGTTACAATGATTCCAAAATTATCAAAAAAATTTGGAAACTTTAAATCGTTGGTATTTTTGATCGGAATTATGGCAATCGGAGGAATTCTTTTGTCCCAGAGCGACGGCATGTTATCATTCATAGTGTTTTATTCTGTGTGCATTGGATCTCACATACTGTTGGGGCCAATAATAAATAGTATTGTGAGTATGAAAATAAAAAAAGAATTTTATGGAGAAGTGACTGGGGGATTATCTGCATTCGGGAAAGCAGGAGGCTTTGTCGGGGCTTTGGGAACAGGTTATTTAGCAGATGTGTATTCGTATGGAGTTAGTTTTATAATAATGAGTGTGGGATTAATTATTATAAGCGGATTTAGTTTGTGGTTGTTGAAAAGTAAAGGGTGATATGATGAAAAAAATAATTTTTATGTCTCTGATATTTTTATTACTGTTTAACGCAGGGTGTATTGACACTCCTCCTGAAAAAAACGAAACTAGAGTAATTGGAATTGGAGATACTGTTTATGTGGAATACATACTAACGAATAGCAGGGGAGAAATACTTGACTCAAATAAAAATGGATCTCCTTTAAAAATAGAAATAAGAGATAATAATGGATTTATTGAAGGTTTTACATATAGTTTGATTGGTAGAGAAAATAACGATCATTATTCCGTTACCATACCTCCAGAATTAGGATATGGACAAAAAGACCCGGATATGATTGATTACCAAAATAGATATTATAATGTTTCATTGGTTCAAAATTACCCAAGAGAGGAATTGGAAACTTATTTGATTATGAATGGGATGTTTGTAGAAGAAAATTTAACCTTCACATATAATGATATAAGTTATACTATTTTGAATTACACAGACTCATATATAGTGGTTAAACCGAACTTCGAAATCGGACAAATTTTTGAGTTGGGCAGTCTAAATCAAACCATAACCTACGTTGATGAAAATTATGCAACAATAGGGTTTGTGATTGAAAATGGGCAAGTTATTTATAGAGAACGCCCGCAAATGATGGACGGCGTTATCCGCAGAGGAGAGATAAATATCGTGAACGAAACAACATTTTCGATTGATTACAATCATGAGTTGAAAGGAGAAACTCTCTACTTTGAAATATGGATACTTGATGTAAAATGAAAGAAAAAATAAAAACTTTTGAAGTGAGCATAGGTCTCAGTCAAGGAAGGTTTTTATATTCCGATTTAAAATTTGATCCAGTGAAATTGAGTGATCCTTCACAAATTGTTATTCACCATACAGGAAATAAAATGAAAACTGTGGAAGAAACTTATAAGGTAGGTATTTCGAAATATAATCAACCCAGTTATCATTACATAATTGATAGAAGTGGTGAAATATTTCAAACATTGGCTTTGAATATAGTCGGAGCTCATACAAAAAATCACAATAATTATTCGTTTGGAATCGCATTGTTAAATTTAACATCCAACAAACCCATGTCCCTAGCAATGAGGTATAGCTTATCAGAATTAATAAAATATCTACAGTTTAATTACAGACCTCTTTCGGTTGTGACCCATTTTCAGGTTTTATTGGGAGATATTAATTCAACAGCAAGACGATGCAGTATTGAGCTGCCCGAATTAAATGAGGAGTATTATATAAAACAAGGATTTAAAGATTTGAGTATAGGCAGTGTTGAAATTTTTAAAAGAAATTTATTAGAGGCCCTATATAGTAAAAAATCAGATGACTTGTCAAAACAAATGGTGGCTTTAGCTATTGAAAAATTAAAAAATTGTCCAGGTTATTTATCAAAAGTTTTGTTGTGATGGACCCGCCCGGATTTGAACCGGGGATCTTTCCCGTTCTCTAAAACTTTTTGATAAACTTTTGAAAACCAAGTTCTTTATGGTTTCAAATTTGCGAAGTGTTTTATGCTTCTCAAACTTTTTAGGCAACCCAAAAAAGTTTCTGTGAGGGGAACGTCCTAACCGCTAGACTACGGGTCCTTTTTCATTTTCTTTTACATATGCACTTGAACTAATTAAACTGCCGAAAAGCAGTGTTTGTTTTTCCCAAAAAGATAAGGCTACTTGTTTTTCAAAAACCGGAACTCCTAATTTTTCAATTTTATTTAATATGTGAACATAAACTGCGCCCATCAGGTATGCGCCAGTTTTTGAATCTTTTTCAACAATTTTCAATAAAGGATTTGCTTTTTTATAATGCTCTCTTGTACGATGGATTTGAAAGCTCATTAAATTAATAAATTTGTCATTGAATTCACATCTTAAAAGTTCTGACTCAGAATAACCAAATCTTTTTAAGTCTTCGATAGGGAGATAAATTCTGCCTCTTCTGGCATCTTCACCCACATCGCGTATAATATTGGTTAATTGTAGCGCAATTGCCAAATATCTCCCATATAAAACTGCTTTTGTATTCCTATATCCAAATATGGCCAATGAAATTTCACTTATGGTGGTCGCAACCAAATCACAATAACCGAGTAATTCCTCAAAAGTTTCATATCTGCTTTTTATTATATCTAATCTGGCCCCGTCAATAAGACGTTTGAATGAGTGTTTGGGGAGAGGATATCTTTTTACAGAATCTGCCAAAGCACGAGTTATTGGGTGTTTGCCTCCTTTTCCTTGATAAACATCTTCTAAATAAATCTCCCATTTTGACAATAGAGAATCTAGTTTTTTCCTGCCTTCTCCTTCTGCCTCATCAACAATATCATCCACAAACCTGCAGAATGCGTATGAAGCAAATACTGCCCTTCTTTTGTTTTTCGGAAGCATTGTAAAACCAAGATAAAAGTTTGTTCCTTTTGTTCGTGTCATCACTTCGCAGTATTGATAACAATCGCTTAGATTCATTTTATCAAAAGGTTTATTTAATATTGAACTGTTGCGGTTCAACCAAGCATTATAAGTTTTAGAAATTTTATCTTTAATCTTTCTATAAATTGAAACAATGCCAGTTATTAACTCATTGGTTAAATTAGAAGTCATAAGTATTATATTTCAACCAAAGCTTTTAAAGTTTTCCTATTAAGCAATAAACTAATGGATAAAATTGATTATACCCTTCTCAGAAATATTCAAAATAATGAAAAATCAGGGATGGGGCTGACAGAATTAGATAATGAATTCTACACCCAAGCAAGGGCATATATTCAAATATTGGGTGACAACAATCAAAAAAACCCTTCTTTGATAAATATAAGAGAATACGAAAATGCCAATAGAATTTTCCAGGAAATTGTCAATATACGTATGAAAAAAATTGTTTTGAATGCGCTTCAACTTGCTTCCATACCTAAAAACACCCTGCCCGAAGAAGAAATATTTTATTCAAAAATAAAAGAAAACGTTATTGATTTTGAAAAAAATTATATAGATTGTGCTGAAAATCAAAAAATCAGCAAAAAAACCAAAACAGAAGGATTTAAAAAGGTTAAAATACTAAAAGATATTCCACAGTATAAGGGTTTAGATGGCAATACATACGGCCCTTACAAAAAAGAAACCAGTGTTTCTTTGGTTGATTCAGAAGCAGAGTTTTTGATATCTAAAGAAATGGCTGAATAAAACTGCGGAGGTAATATTATGGAACATCCAAAAGAAGTTAGAACATATTGTCCAAAATGCAAAAAATATACTAAACATAAAGTTAAGTTAGCTGCCAAAGGATCTAGGGACAGAACATTAGCGAAAGGAAACAGAAAACACAAGAGGAAACTAGAGGGATATGGTGGAAAAAGAAGAGGTAAAAAAGTGCCTAGAAAACAAGCCAAACCTCAGAAGATAGTTTTGGCCTGTGATGAATGCAAAAAGAAGCATGAGAGAATAGTTGGTTCTAGAACTAAAAAGAAACTAGAGTTAATTGCAAAAACATAGGTGATGAAATGTCTGGAAGATTTATCAAAGTAAAATGTGCTGCATGCGGCAATGAGCAAGTCATATATGGAAATTCAACAAAACCTGTAAAATGTAATGTTTGTGGAGTTCAATTAAGTAAACCTTCAGGGGGAAGAGCAGTCATCATAAACGTTTCATTTAAAGAAGTTGTCCCAACAGTATAACTGGTGGTTAAGTGGATGAGAATGAATACCCCGAAATTGGAGAACTTGTATTAGTAAAAGTTAAAAAAGTTTTCAAATATGGTGCTTTTGTTGAATTTGAAGAATATGAAGATATTGATGGATATATTCCCATCAATGAAGTTGCTTCTAAATGGATTAAAAACATTCATGAATTTGTATCAGTAGGACAAAGAAAAGTTGCTCGAGTATATAGGATAGACAAAGCAAAAGGACATATTGATCTTTCGTTAAAGAAGGTAACAGAAAGTGATGAAAAACGCAAGCTTGAGGACACAAGAAAAAATACACGAGCAGTTAAATTGTTTGATATAGCAATTAATAATTGCAAGATAACTGAAGATAAAAGTATGGATTACCTTGAAAGGTTGGTTCAGGAGCACGGAGACATACACACTGCCATGGCAGAACTGTTCGAGAAAAAAGAAGAGGCAGTTAAAAATATTAAATTGCCAAAAGAATTGGTTGAAGAATTAATTAAAATAGCATCAGAAAATATGAAAAAACAGAATGCAGTTCTCAATTATGTTTGTGAAATATCTGTTTATGAACCAAAAGGTATTGATATAATAAAAAAACTTTTGGGATCTAGGAAAACTCCAAAAGAATTTAAATATACTATCAATTACATGGGGGCACCAAAATATAAATTTAAATTTATTGGCCCAGATTATAAAAAGCTAGATAAATACACAAGTTCTTTTTTTGATAGTTTAAAAAATGACATTTCAAGATACAAATCAGAATTTAATATCGAACAACTGAAAAAAAACAGTGATTAGCTTGTTTAGAATTAATAGGTGTAGAATCTGTAAAAGTTTTACTTTGGAAACAGAACATTGTGGAATTAAAACAATGTCTACACACCCGCCAAAATTTAAAATAGCAGACCGTTATGCTGAACATAGGAGAAAAATGAGAGAGGATGATTAATGATGGAAGATGTTATTGTTAAACAATTGAAAAAATCAAATTTTAAGAAACCTATAATAATTGAAGGACTCCCAGGAATTGGTTTTGTTGGAAAACTGGCAGTGGACTTGATAATTAAAGACAAAAAAATGAAAAAAATTATTGAGATTTACTCTCCCCATTTGCCTCCCGAAGTGGATATGCAAGAATCAGGAATTATAAAACCAATTTCATACGAAATATATCACACAAGATGCAATGGAAAAGATTATGTTTTACTTACTGGAGATGCCCAACCTGCAAATCCGAATGGACAGTTTATATTAAATAAATATATTGTAGATTATCTTGCCAAAACAAAACCTGAATTAATAATAACTCTTGGAGGGTATGCCACCGGCAAAATTGAAAAAGAATGTATTGTGCACGGAGCAGTATCTGAAGAAAAATTAATTAAAGATTATAAAAAACTTGTTACGTTCGGACGTTCACCGGGACACATATACGGTGCAGCAGGACAATTGTTAGTGTTTGGAATGTTTCATAAAATACCTGGAATATGTTTAATGGGTTCGACGCACGGCAGTTATATCGATGCCAAAGCAGCTAAAAAATTATTAATTGTATTAAATAAAATAACCGATTTAGATGTTGATGTTAAAAATTTAGATGAACAAATTAAAAACACAGATAAAATAATTAAAGAACTTGAAAACGAACTTAAAAATTTAGAAGGAGTGACCGTTAAAAAACCGCCAGAAGGAAGCTATTTATAAGCTTCCTTAATTAACTTTTTTCGCGATTTTGATTTTCTTAGGTGTTATTATCGCATAATGTGTACCTTTAATTCTGGCAAGATCTCCATTTATTTTCTTTACATATTCTTGTATTTTTTCGAAATATTTTTTGAGAACTGCTTTGTTTCTTTCTTCTAAACCATGAAAGTTTACCAAAACAATATTTTTCTTTTTTAATTGCTCAAGAATAGCATTAATATCTCTTTCATACTTTAATGGAAGTAAAACAATGTACATATCTGCGGGTTCATGCAATACATCAACATTCTCCATTTCAAGTTCATCCAAATACTCTTCAATGTTGACTTCTTTCGAACCTCCACCAAATACTGAATCTAAAAATCCCATAATCGCCACCTCGCTGTTTTTTTATTCATACTAAACACTTAAAAATCCTTTTATCTTATAAACCTTTCTATGAAACCCAATAAAAACAATGAAATATACTCTGATGAGGAAAGAAAATCCTCGCCTTCGTTTCAAGAGTTACTATCGCGTGAAACCATCTTTAGCGACCTTAATGCTTTGTCTCCGCACTTTGTGCCGGATATCTTGCCCCACAGAGAAGAACATATAACTACTATTATGAAACACATTGCTCCCGCAATAAAAGGTATGAGACCTAATAACTTATTTATTTATGGCAAATCTGGGACGGGAAAAACTTGCTCAGTTAAAAAAGTTATTAGAAAATTTAATGAACTTGAAAAAAACAAAAGTAAAATAGAATATGTTAATTGCAGAGCATACAATTCAAGATATAGGATAATACAAAGAATTGTACAAAAAACAAATCCTGAGGTGGTTCGTGGAGGATTTGGACTAACTTATCTGTATGAAAAATTAATTTCTATTTTAAATGAAGGCGAGAACATAATAATTGTTTTGGATGAAATAGATATGGTTAAAGATTTAGATGATGTTTTGTATACCCTAACTAGATTGAATGATGAAACAGATAAAGGCGCCGTATCATTGATAGGGGTTTCCAATAGAACAGATTTCAAAAAAAATCTGGAAGAAGGAAGTATGAGTAGCCTAAATGAAACTGAAATTGTTTTCACACCCTATAACGCTGAGCAAATTAAAAATATTCTAAAACAAAGAATAAAATTGGCTTTTGCAGAAGGTGTTGTTGATGAATCTGCTATAAATTTAACTTCTGCGATAACTTCCTCAGAAAATGGCGATGCGAGATATGCCTTAAAACTTTTGGCACGGGCAGGGCATACGGCAGAAGAAAAAGGATTGAAAAAAATAACTGACGTTGAAGTTAAAATTGCAAGAAAAAATGTTGAAGAGGAAATTATAAAAGAAACGATATCCACTCTTCCAGACCATCAGCAATTAGCGCTTTATGGAATTGCGAGAGTATCTATAATTGGTAGCAAATACCGAAAACTGGGGGAAACTGAAGGATTCTTTTTCTCAGGAGAAATTTATGAGGAGTATGTGAATGCCTGCAACCAATTTGGCAGAAAACCTAGAAGTGGAAGGTGGCATCAAGAATATTTGGGAGACTTGGAAAGTCTTGGAATGATAACTATGATATACTCTGGAAAAGGAATACGTGGACATACTAAGCTCATAAAAATTGGCTATTCTCCCGAAGTTGTAATAAAAGTTATTGAAAAAAATTTTAAACTGGGCCTTGTGCAGGACAGTGGTGATGAATAAATGAAAGCAATAATGATTATCTTAATTTTTGGATTGTTGTTTTTGAATGGGTGTATACTTGCAAACAAAAATACAGATATTGAATATTGTAGAACTTTGCCCCAATCCACCCAAACAGATAAAGAAAATAGGGATAATTGTTTTTTAAGAACCTCAATTAATCTGGCAGAAACAGACAGAGAACTGAATTTAATAACTGATTCCTGCAGTAGAATAGATGATATGACAAAACAAGACAATTGCTTTTATCAAACTTCACTTTACAAATTACTGCTTGAAAAAGAATCAGAAGCAGCACTTTTATGCAGTAAAATATCTTTAAAAAGAGAAAATATTAGAAACGATTGTTATTACAATCTTGCAATTTCCACAAAAAAACAAATCTATTGCGACTTTATAGAAAAGCCAGTAGGATTTGAAAAAATAACACGAATATTTTATGGTGGAGAATCACTAGAATATGACTATAAAAGTATGTGTTATGAACATTTTAATTAAGGTTCTCTCCATGAACTTATGTTAGAATCTGATCTTAAACCTTTATTTCCCATTATTAAAGATATTATCGCGAGCAACGGTAAAAATAATCTGAAGAACATGTAAAAATAGTCTGAAGAAGGGGAAATGAAAAATGAGGCTAATGAAAATATGCTTAAAATCAATCCGAGAGGGAAAGATAAACTCACAGTTAATAAAATGAAAAAAGCTTCTAGAATAAAGAGCGAACTATGGATAAATGAAAATAATATATCCTCTCTCCAAAATACAAAAATGTTTTCGATTAGAGGTTCAATATATGGCATAAATAAATAGAAAGAATATGCCCCCATCATAAAAAAACATAAACTAGATAATAAAAGAAAAAGATTTAGAGATTGTGGAAGGTCTTTTTCGTACTTTAATTTTTTTATTTTTCGATTTAGATGTCTGCTGACATTTTGTTTCATCAACCTTCACCATTAAGTATTTCAAGAGCTCTTTTCAAGGTCATACCTTGTTTGATACCAAGTTCTTCTGCCCAAGAAGTAGTATCTTTTATTTTGGCTTTTTTCAATGAATTTGTAGATTTGACAGGAGAAATAAAACAAGCTATCTCCCCCAGCGTTTCAATTTTTTTCTTGTCAAGATGTGTTGTTGCAACATATCCTTTTGACGCTTTTATTATTATAAGCGGAACATTATCAAAAGAAATCTTAACTAATCCATATTGTTTTTCACCAAACAAAACTGTTTCTTCGTCAACAAAAAAATCCTCTTCTTTTAATAACCTTATACTCATTCCACCGCCTCACATATTTTATTCTCTTCTACGCTCTCTTCTCATATCTTGTTGTCTCTTCTTTTTCTGAAATATACCTCGATGTTTCCCACAACTTACACAATACCACCTTTTTCTAAAAGTGGTTGTTTGAACAACAACTTCATCAGGTTTGTTGGGATCTTCTGCTTTAAACACCAAAGGAGATTCATAGAGAACCGCTTTATCTCTTGGAACTCTAGCCCCACAAGAACAACATTGTACAATAGTTTCTTTTCCTCTTCTTTTTTTGCTCATTTTTTTATCCCTCCAAAAAATCAATCAGCTTTCCTATTAATATTCCATTCAGCCCATATATATAAAGCGAGTTA
>Ga0334887_1000239_pt1 | contig 93042 bp, 79 predicted proteins | sample GraSluR1_MG_10_FD_207217 | JGI IMG/M metagenome (GOLD analysis project Ga0334887, IMG submission 207217) | Sludge microbial communities from methane-producing bioreactor in Wageningen University, Netherlands - Granular Sludge_18_07-R1 | ecosystem: Engineered > Bioreactor > Anaerobic >...
TGACGGAGCCCAAGGTGAACAGGGTCAAGACGGACAGGCGGGACGCGGGACGCCTCGCACTCATCCTGGAGAACGGGGACATGCCCTCCCTGTGCCGTGTCCCTGACAGGGAGCGCAGGGAGGACCGCTTGAACAACGGGCAAGGAAATCCGGCAACCGCTCGGTCACCGCCGAAGACATCGAGGCAGTCAGAAGAAAGTGTATATTTACCACCCACACGCCAGTCCTCGCAGGACACGATCAGTTTCCTGTCGAGATGATGTCGCGTACTATCGGCGAGGCAGAGAGACGATGGGATATTGACGATGTTCGGGTTATGGGAGTCCTTGATCGTATTCTCGGTGTTCCCCATAAAACATCTGACCTCAAAGAACTGTCCCACACCGATAGTCCGGTGAATATGACCCTATTGGCCCTCAATCTCAGTCACTATGTCAATGGTGTGGCGAAACGCCATGGGGAGATTACACGTCTCATGTTTGCGGAGTATACAATCCACTCAATCACGAATGGCGTCCATGGTGTTACCTGGACTTCCGATCCTTTCTGCCGACTCTACGATCAGTATATTCCGGGATGGCGACAGGACAACCTTGCGTTGCGTTATGCGCTTTCCATTCCGGCCGATGAGATCTGGAATGCTCATATGGAGGCAAAAAAGGCGCTCATCGACTATGTAAATCGAGAGACCAATGCGGGGATGAGCTCAGATGTCTTCACCATCGGTTTCGCACGCCGGGCAACGGCCTACAAAAGGGGCGACCTATTTGTTTCTGACCTAGAACGGCTCTGGAAAATAGTCGATAGGACCGGTCAGATTCAGCTCGTTTGTGCCGGCAAGGCTCATCCTAAGGATCAGGAAGGAAAGGACGTAATCGCCCGTATATGGCATGCGAAACAGGTTCTTGAGGGGGCTATAAAAATCTCTTATCTTCCAAACTACGATATGGCGATGGGGAAGCTGATTACGTCCGGGGTCGACCTCTGGCTCAACACTCCGGTACCACCCCTTGAGGCATCCGGAACGAGCGGCATGAAGGCCGCCCTCAATGGAGTTCCAAGCCTCAGCATTCTCGACGGATGGTGGATCGAAGGGTGGATCGAAGGCATTACCGGATGGTCCGTCGGCGAAGATATGCGTGATAAGCAAGGGGTATGCGATTCATCAAAGGATGCGGCGTTGCTCTATGAAAAGCTTGAACAGACAATCATGCCCCTTTTCTACAGAGATCGGCGTGCGTTCGTCAATGTTATGCTCCACTGCATCGCACTGAACGGATCCTTTTTTAATACTCATCGCATGATGCAACAGTACGTGATGCATGCATATTTCTTATAGCGTGACCTGGCAGTGGGCCGGTTCCTCTGCCAATTGGTGATTTTCACGGAGGAGTGACCAAGGTGCTTCAAGGTTCCGTAGCCAGAAACCTCTTAAAAAAAGATGCGGCGTCTACGTTTCATGGCCCGCATCGTTTAACTCTAGCTTGAAAGGAGTCGGTATAATGAGCCCACGATCTAATTCTTACAATGTTATTGTTGATGCAGCCGAGGATGTCGCCATAGAGTCCGGTGCGTCCCATATGACGCTCGACGCCGTGGCCGCGAAAGCGGGGGTCAGCAAGGGCGGCCTCCTTCATCACTTTCCCTCGAAAATTGCCCTCCTCGAGGCGATGATCAAACATCGGATACAAATCCATCAGGAGGCGCAAAACAAGATAATCGAAGTGATGCCTAAAGGTCCTTCACGGGAGCTGAAGGGCTATATACTCGCGGCAGTGAATCGTAACCGGGATCATGACCGGCTGTGTGCCTCGCTTTCAGCTGCCATGGCGCATAATCCAAAACTCAACGAGCCCGTGCGCAAGGTCGTTAGAGAAACTTATACGGGGTTTGCATCCTCGAAGATGCCGTTCGAAAAGGCGGCTGTCATCGCCCTTGCCGCGGACGGTCTCTGGCTGCAGGAAATGTTCAACATATCACCCTTCACCGAGGAACAGCGGGAGGTAATCGTCGACGAACTGCTAAGGCTCGCAGATGAAAAGGCTACATAGACACGAAAAGGTAAGAGTACTACAAAGATTCAAGAGCCTGTGTACTCCGAAAGTATGTCAAGTGAATACCAGAATTTCAAACATAGAGGGGTGTTGTATGCGGGATTTCAGGAAAACGGGACTCATTGTTGTCTTGGTTGCTCTTGTTGTCGTCATGATGACAACTGGGTGCGGCAAAAGAAAGGAGGGGGCGCAGAACCGTCCGGAAGTGGCCGTTCTGGTCATGCGGGCCGAGAGTGTGCCCCTCGCCACGGAATTGCCCGCAAGAATATCCGCTCTCCTCGTGGCGGAGGTGCGGCCCCAGGTAACGGGGATCATCAAGAAACGTCTCTTTACCGAGGGCGACGACGTCAAGGCCGGAGAAACCCTGTACCAGATAGATGCAGCGCCCTATCAGGCCGCTTTCGACAACGCAAGCGCCTCACTCACGAGGGCCGAGGCCAACCTACCGCCCCTTCGCTCAAAAGCGCGGCGATATAAGGAACTCGTCGCGATCAGGGCTGTCAGCCAGCAGGATTTTGAAGATGTAACTGCCGCGTACACGCAGGCAGAGGCCGATGTCAAGTACTGGAAAGCGGCGGTCGAGACCGCAAGGATCAACCTAGGATATACCAGCGTAAGCGCGCCCATCTCGGGTCGTATCGGGAAGTCAGCCGTCACTGTCGGAGCGCTGGCCACCGCGAACCAGGCTTCAGCCTTCGCAACCATCCAGAAACTTGACCCGGTGTACGTGGACGCGACACAGTCAAGCGCAAATCTGCTCAAGCTCCAGCGGAGCATGACGGCAGGAAGGATCAAGGGCAGCGCGCCTAATCAGGCAAAGGTAAGGCTGCTTCTTGAAGACGGCACCCTGTATCCCCTAGAAGGAACTTTGAAGTTCTCCGACGTCACCGTCGATCCCAGCACCGGATCCTTCATCCTGCGGATGGTTTTTCCGAACCCCAAAAAGACTCTCCTTCCCGGCATGTATGTCCGCACAGTCGTTCAGGAAGGTATCGCCGAACGGGCGATCCTTGCACCACAGCAGGGAGTTGCCCGAGACCCCAAAGGGAACCCGTACGTCCTTCTCTTGAACGCCAATGATAAGGTTGAGCAACGAATGATCACGGTCGACCGAGCAATCGCCGACAGGTGGCTCGTTTCCGAGGGACTCAAGGAGGGTGATCGTGTAATCGTCGAGGGTCTTCAAAAGATACGTCCCGGTGCCTCGGTAAAGGCCATCCCTTTCAGGCCCGGTCAGAAAAGTAATAATCAGCCGGGAAACACAGAAGATCAAAAACTGACCCAGCCGACTAAAAAAGCGGATTGAACGGAGGCACCTGATGTTATCCAAATTCTTTCTCGAGCGCCCTGTCTTCGCCTGGGTTATAGCTATCATCATCATGCTCGTGGGCGGTCTTGCTATCTATAGTCTGCCCATATCGCAGTATCCACCCATCGCTCCCCCATCGATCTACATCCAGAGTTTCTATCCGGGAGCCTCGGCGGAGACTGTGGAAAACAGTGTCACACAGGTCATCGAACAGAAGATGACGGGCCTCGACAAGATGATCTACATGTCTGCTATCAGCGACTCGGCCGGAGGTTCCCGCATCGAGCTGACCTTTGCGCCGGGAACCGACCCGGACCTTGCCTGGTCCAAGGTACAGAACAAGCTTCAACTTGCAACGGCCAGCCTTCCCGAGACCGTCCAGAAACAGGGAGTCACCGTCGGCAAGGCCACCAGGAACTACCTGATGGTTGTAGGCCTTATCTCCGAGGACAACAGTATGGACGGGAACGATCTGAGGGACTACGCCCAGTCCAACTTGGAAAAAGTATTGGCCAGAGTCCCGGGTGTTGGCGAGGTGGAGAACTTCGGGTCCCAGTATGCCATGCGCATCTGGTTCAACCCAGACAGCCTTACTGCATATAACCTGAGCGTCGGCGATGTGACAGCGGCCCTCAGGGCTTATAACGTGGAAGTATCGGCGGGCCAGTTCGGTGGCGCCCCAGCAGTTAAAGGCCAGCGTCTCAACACTTCTATCATCGTGCAGAGTATGCTCAAGAACCCCGACGAGTTTGCCTCTATCCCTGTCCGTATCAATCCCGACGGTTCCATTGTGCGCATAAGCGATGTGGGCAGGGTCGAACTGGGAACCGACGCGTATGATGTCGAGAGTTTCTACAACGGCAAACCGTCCGCAGGCATGGCTATACGGCAGGCCGCTGGCGCCAATGCCCTCGATACCGCGAATGCGGTAAAGGCAAAACTGAAAGAAATGAGCCAGTACTTCCCGGCCGGAATGAAGGTCGTCTATCCCTATGACACCACTCCTTTTGTCAAGGTAGCCATTTATGAGGTAATCAAAACCCTCTTCGAGGCGATCCTCCTCGTCTTTCTGATAATGTGGCTTTTCATGGGGAACATCCGGGCCACGCTAATCCCGACCATCGCGGTACCTGTGGTCCTACTGGGCACCTTCGCCGTACTGGGATTGTTCGGTTTTTCCATCAACATGCTGATAATGTTTGCCATGGTCTTGTCCATCGGGCTTCTAGTAGATGATGCGATTGTTGTGGTGGAGAACGTAGAACGTATCATGAGCGAGGAAGGCCTTCCACCAAAGGAAGCTACGGCTAAGTCCATGGAGCAAATCACCAGCGCCCTCATCGGCATCGGTCTTGTACTCTCGGCCGTCTTTGGCCCCATGGCTTTTTTCGGAGGTTCCACGGGAGTCATATACCGCCAGTTCTCGGTGACCATCATTGCTTCCATGCTCCTGTCGGTGGTCGTTGCCCTCATATTGACACCGGTTCTTTGCGCAACTCTGCTTAAACCTGTTCCCAAGGGTCATGAACCGGCCGAGGCCGCCCTGCCCGTTCTGCGACCCTTTTTTAAGTGGTTCGACCGTTACTTCTTCAAGACCCGAGACCTGTACGTTACCCAGGTTGAGCGTTCCTTTTCTCGAAAAAAGCACTATTTTATTGCCTATCTTGTGATCGTCGGCATCGCTGGACTTATCTTTCTTCGCATGCCCACATCATATGTGCCCGATGAGGATCAGGGGATCATGCTCGCTCAGATAATGCTACCGCCGAGTTCCACCCTTGAGCAGACCAAAGAGGTCGTCAGCAAACTTCAGCGTCATTTCGAAGAGAATGAAAAAGAGGCTGTGGAATCATCTATGACAGTCGCTGGGATAGGGTTTTCCGGGAGGTCTCAGGTCAACGGTTTGGTATTCGTCAAGCTCAAGGACTGGGAGCTACGAAGCCGGTCAGACCTTAAGGTGACGGCAATAGCAGAAAGGACCACGAGGGTCTTTTCGCAGTACCGCGACGCCCTCATATTTACCTTCCCGCCACCCGCTGTGGTCGAACTGGGTACCGCCACCGGATTTGACTTTCAACTTCTTGACCGGGGCGGGCTCGGTCATGCGAAGCTCATGGATGCCCGCAACAAGCTGTTTGACATCGTTTCAAAGGACAAGCGTCTCACAAAGGTTAGACCCAACGGCCTAGAAGACCTGTCCGAATATCGGGTTGATGTGGATTGGCAAAAAGCCGGTGCCCTCGGGGTATCCATAAGCTCGATCCATGATACCATTTCGACCGCATTCGGCAGCTCCTACGTGAACGACTTCATCCAGGCAGGCCGGGTCAAACGCGTCTACGTCCAGGCCGATGCCCCTTTCCGTATGTTGCCCAAGGATATCGACAACCTCTATGTGCGCAATGGGAAGGGCAAGATGGTTCCCTTTTCCGCCTTTGCCTCAGGTCACTGGACGACAGGGTCCCCCAGACTCGAGCGTTTCAACGGCTTTCCGTCCATAAACATTCAAGGCGAGCCGGCTCCGGGGAGAAGCTCCGGGGAGGCTATGCGGGCCATGGAAGAGGCCGTAGAGAAACTACCCCATGGGATAGGTTTTGAGTGGACAGGACTCTCCTACCAGGAGAAGATGTCCAGTTCCCAAGCACCGCTTCTGTACGCGTTCTCCGTTACCATCATTTTTCTTTGCGTGGCTGCGCTCTATGAGAGCTGGCCCATCCCGATCGCAAACATGCTCATGCTGCCGCTGGGCGTGTTCGGTGCGACGCTCTTTACTTGGGCGAGGGGGCTGCACAACGACGTCTATTTTCAGATCGGGTTTCTCACCACACTGGGCCTTACCACAAAAAACGCCATCCTCATCATCCAGTTTGCGCGGGAGAGGATAGCCCGCGGAGAGGGACTAATACAGGCCACCCTAGGGGCGGCGCGCGTGAGGTTGAGGCCCGTCATCATGACGTCCCTCGCCTTCTTTTTTGGCGTCCTGCCCCTTGCCATCGCGTCAGGCGCAGGGGCAGGCGCGATGAAGGCCATCGGAACAGCCGTCACCGGCGGCATGCTCTCCGCCACCTTTATCGACCTGTTCTACATCCCGCTTCTTTTTGTGGTTGTCTCACAGTTCTTCAAAAGAAAGAAACCGGACAAGGAAACTCCGCAGAACACTGCTGTCCCCGCAGCCCCGGCCGCGAACCCCATGACTCCTTCGGAGGAACAGTGACATGATGCGAAAGACGATTATCATTGCTGTTACAATCGCGTGTCTTGCTGGGTGCACTATGGCCCCGACTTATAAGCGCCCCGATGCCCCTGTGCCCGCCTCCTGGCCTGCCGGCGTCGCGTACAAGGAGACTGGCGGAGGTGTGTCCACGGTGCCCGACATGGATTGGCGCGAATTCTACATTGACGGGAAGCTCCGCCAGGTCATCGAGCTTGCCCTTGCCAACAACCGCGACTTGAGAATGGCGGCGCTGAACATCGAGAGGTCGCGTGCCGTTTACCGCGTCCAGCGGATCGTTCTTGTCCCTCTGCCCAACGCCGAGGGGAGCCTGAATGAATACAGGACCCCAGCTGACATCGGTGAGAACTATGAAGCCGCCAACGTGCGCCTGTACAACGCCAACGTGGGAATCACCGCTTGGGAGATGGATTTCTTTGGGCGCATCCGCAGCCTCACCCGGAGCGCTCTTGAACAATACTTCGCCACGGAGCATGCGAGAAGGAGCGTGCAGGTCGCGCTTATCTCCGAAGTCGCCAATGCGTACATGACCTATGCGGCGGACGGAGAGAACCTGAGACTCGCCCAATCCACGCTCAAGTCCCAGGAATCGACATACGAGATGATCAAACGGCGCAACGAACTGGGGTCTTCCTCGGACCTTGACCTCAACCAAGCCCGGACAAGGGTCGAAGCAGCACGTGTGGATGTAGCCCGCTACACCGCTTACACGGCCGCTGACGAGAACGCCCTGAACCTCCTCGTCGGGACCGTCGTGCCGCCGGAACTCCTCTCGGGTAGCCTGGATTCCATTGCAGCGCCAAAGGAGATCTCTCCCGGCCTGTCCTCCGAGGTACTCCTGAGGCGACCCGACATACTCCAGGCAGAAAGCCTTCTCAAGGCCGCCAATGCCAATATAGGGGCCGCGCGGGCCGCCTTCTTTCCCTCCATCACGCTGACCACCAGCTTAGGAACGACGAGCAACGAGCTTGCGGGCTTGTTCAAAGCCGGTTCCGCAACCTGGAGCTTCGTTCCCCAAGTGAACGTTCCCATCTTCAACTCGCTCTACCTGTGGGCCAACCTCCAAGCGGCAAAGGCGACCCGTGAAATGTACGTGGCACAATACGAAAAGGCCATTCAGACGGCCTTCAGGGAGGTTTCCGACGCCCTCGCCCGGCGCGGGACCATCGACGACCAACTCACCGCGCAGACGTCGCTCGTCGATGCCTCGGCCAACACTTACCGCCTCGCCGATGCACGCTATGTCAACGGGATTAGCAGCTACCTGGAGGTCCTCGACGCCCAGCGCAGCCTGTACTCCGCCCAGCAAGGCCTCATAACCACCCGTCTGGAAAAGCTCTCCAACCTAATCAATCTGTACAAGGTATTGGGGGGAGGTTCGTCGTGACTGGTTGATGGCGTATTCCACTATGACTGCAGGGGGTCAGAAGGATAGCTCGAATGAACAATCTGAAAAATCTCGAACAAACTGCTAGAAAGACTCAACTCTACCTGCCGGGGAGTGGAATATTGCCACGTCGATCGGGACACCGCAAACCGCTGCTCGGGTCTCCAACAACGCTGAGGTCGTTAAGCGAGCGAGTTCTCGCGTCTTCCGGAGGTTTTCGCTGCGAAGAACCACCACAAAGGCCGTTCGCGTGGGAAAATGTGTCGGTGGTGCATACAAATACCAGTTTGAAACACTATTGCGGTACTCGTAATCACAAGAACGGATCTTTTCCGCAACATCACATCCAGCAGAGGGATTCGGTGTGGGTCCATCGCCCAGGATTCAGACTGGTTGTTTCGCAATCAGTGACGGAGCACAAGAGATGACCGATCCACTAGAAGAGAAAATTAGCAGACATTCTCTGAAGGGAATCGCTGTTTCTCCGGGAATCGCCATCGCGACGGTCTTCATCCTTCAAGACAGTCTTCTTCTTGTCGAAAGGCGGAATGTCCATCAGGGGAACGTAGAGAAGGAGGTTTCACGCTTCACTCGTGCGATTCGCGAGTTAATTGACGAGCTGAGGAACGATAGCTTCGAGGTCTCTAAGAGTGCACGAAAGCAAGAGGCAGAGATCATCCTGGCTCACATCGCGATACTCAAAGACCCCTATTTTGTTGGCCGGATTGTTCAAGATATCCGTAAGAATGAGGTTAACGCCGAGTCAACGGTAGTGAAACAGGTCGATGAGTTTAGAAAAGTCGTCGCTGCAATTGTCGACCCTCATTTGCGGGACTACGGCGGAGACCTCCTAGATATTGAGAGAAGACTGATTGAGAAGCTAATACCGCGCCTCCAACAACTACGTAATCTAGAAACAGGCACTGGCAGTCATTGGTCGAGGTTGTTATGGGGCTCACATCGGCAGAAGAAATCAGCGAGTTCATTGGCATGCAATCGTGATTCGCTCGGCATCCGTTTCGGACTGGCGGGTCCACTATGACATATTGAGAACAACAACGGCGGTGAAAGAGGGAGGAACGCAAACGAATAGGGAGGAAAATATGAAATTGGAAGAAGTCAAGATCGTCGCAAAGGAGATGGGGATTAATCCGGGGTGGATGAGAAAATCTGAGCTTATCAGGGCCATTCAACGGCTTGAGGGGAACGATGCGTGTTTCGGAATAGCAGATCCAAGAGCGTGCGGCCAATCCAGCTGCCTCTGGAGGGAAGATTGTCTGAAAAAACCCCGGTAGAGACTAGTAATGAGGTAACCTTGCGGGTCAGACACACTCCGTCATTTGGAGTGCCGGGTTGCTGGCTCCGAGGAAGTGGGGGGTTGGCAACAGGACGACGGAAACCGCCGTAGGATGTGCAATGGGGATGAGCAATACGAGTACGGCTTCGCATTCAGCGTGTCGACGGGGATACGCCCTGCGCATTACCGCGTACACCGTGGAAAGTCCTGTGGACCAAGTGTTGCCCCCTATGGGAGGCAGAAGTCTGCAGAAGATGGCTCCACAAGAAACACTATGGGGAGGTCCATAATGGGACACCGAGAATTATCTGCGCCGGATAAGGTCGTTTTCGTGAGAAACTACAAATGTATGAGGTGCGGCAGAATCTGGTCCGTGCAGGGTACCTGCGGGATAGAGAGCAGGTGCCCTGGTTGCGATGCTTTTGCCTGCCCGTTGTTGAGCCAGGGGATGAAAGCTGTCCCAGCGCACGATGCTGAAAATGAGATCACCAGCAACACCTCATTAGGTAGGTCCCCAGACGTCGATGAGGAGCAAAGGCGTATTTCTCACCTGCGGCAGATTATCGTGAACAAGACGAAGAGTTGCCTGGATATCGGATTGGCGCTGATGTGTTTTTGTTTTTGGTCCCTCCTCGTTGTCTCAGTCGTCAGTATTTCGGTCCTTCGCAGCCGGCGCGGAAGGAAACGGGATAGAGGATTGTCGCCTTCCTAACAACGACAATCGGATTGAAATCTTCGGATGGGGACGCAAGAAACTTCTTTCGGAGACAACAGGAAGATGCCCGGAAACTTTAGATCAATGCTCGGTAGAAATTAGGAGGAGATCCATGGCACGGTCAGAACAAAATCGTCTCACTGGCAACGATTTGGAACGGAAAGATAAACTAACAGCCACCGTTCGCCGCAAGCAATCGCACCCAGACATCCCTAAGGCCGGCAAACCGATAACCCCTCATGGGTCGTATGCGGCCGGGGACTTTCTTGAAAGCGTTATGAATAACGTTGCCGATGGCATTGTAATATCGTCCAAGAAAAGAATCATGTTCGTAAACAAGGGTTTTCTTAATGTTTACGGCCTCGATGATGGGTCCAACATTTCCAGGCAATCTCTTGAAAAGTACATTCATCCCGAGGAAGAAGAGCGGGTGAAGACGAACTTGGCTCGGTGGTTTAAAGAAGAAAACGAGGTCAGTACTTATTTTGAATATCGAATCATCCGGCCCGATGGATTGATTCGAGTGTTGGTGGTCTCTATGCAGCGGATAGATTGTGGGGGCCAGAGGGTTAGCTTGGCACTTATTCGCGACATAACTGAGATGAAAGCCGCTCGGGAGAAGATCAAGCGCCTCAATAACGAGATTGGAATAATGCGGTTCAGATATAACGATGTCATTAAATCACTGGAGGCTATTACCGAAAGCGTTTGCCATGATCTTCGGCTGCCGCTCGTGGTAATCGAACGGCTCACACAAAAACTTCAAGGAGAATACGCTCCCTTTCTCGATCAGAAGTTCGAGGAACTCACAGATGTCATCGGAGGGCAGATAACCTCGATGAATAAGCTGATTGACAGCGCCCTTGCGTACAAGCAACTTCTCGGAAAGGATATCAACCGCGTAATGGTGTCGGTGAAAGACGTCGTGCAGTCTGTAATGGATGCAACCTTCGCCGCGTATGGGGATAACAGAACGGTAATTCTCAGTTTCGGCAGGCTTCCCCCTATCTATGGCGATGAGACGATGCTTAGGCAGGTCTTTGCAAACCTTATATCGAATGCATTCAAGTTCACGAAATACAAGGAAACGGCACTAATTGAAGTGGGCGCCCTGGACAAACCGCATGAGGTCATTTATTACGTTAGAGACAATGGCGAGGGTTTCGACATGCAGTCCAAGCACAGACTTTTTAATGCATTTCAGCGCCTCCATAACGCTGAGAGGTTTGAGGGCACGGGCATTGGACTCGCGATAGTCAAACGTATCATCAAGCAGCACGGTGGGCGTGTGTGGGCGGAAAGCAAGGTTGGCCACGGAGCCTCTTTCTATTTTGCGCTGCCAAAAACCTTATAAAGGCTCAACAGAATGTGGTGATGGTGTTCCGTTTCCAGTTCGTGATGCGCAGTTCTAGTTTGACAATATGACCTTATCTGCCCGGTTCTCTATTGTGACATGAAGGAATACTACGAGATAACCGAACCCATGAATATCCTTGTCTCTTTTTTTTCGGCGATAGGCCGGTGGACCATCCGTGCCGTTGGGAATTTCGGTGCCATGGCCGTTTTCTTCTTCCTCGGATTCGTCAATATCTTCAGGGCGAGACAGATAAGTGAGATCACAAACCAGACCTACTACATCGGTGCGAAATCGTCCCTCATCGTGATGCTCGTGGCCCTTTTTACGGGCATGGTGCTGGGCCTTCAGCTCTTCTACACCCTCGTGAAGTTCGGTTCCGTGGGTGCCCTCGGGTCCGCTATCTCCTTGTCTCTCGTTCGGGAGCTCGGGCCGGTCCTGACGGCCATCATGATAACGGCGCGTGCCGGTTCGGCGATGGCCGCAGAGATCGGAATACTGCGCAATTCCGAGCAGATCGACGCTCTCTACACGATGGGCGTGGATCCCATCCGCTACCTGATCAGCCCGAAGATAGCGGCTTCCATCATCAGCTTTCCCCTGCTCACGGCATTTTTCGACCTCATAGGCATCATCGGCGGGTATATCACGGGTGTCGTCCTTCTGGGGACCAACGCGGGGACCTATTTCTACCGCGTCCAGTCCTCCATCGACATGGTGGATATCCGGGGGGGTTTCATAAAGGCCCTCGTGTTCGGCGCTATCGTCTCCTGCATCTGCTGCTTCCAGGGATATTTCTGCCACATGAGGAGTGACGGGTTCGGCGCGAAATCGGTAGGTTTGGCCACGGTATCGGCGGTTGTGATCTCCTGCGTGATGATCCTCGTTTCCGACTACGTGGTGACATCATTTCTGATGTAAGGACGAGTATGGACACCCCTCTCATAGAGTTCAGGAACGTTACGAAGCGGTTCAACGGAAGGACCGTGCTCGACAACGTCAATCTGAGCATCTACGAGAACCAGGTCACCACGATCATCGGCAAGAGCGGCACAGGCAAGAGCGTGCTTCTCAAACACATCATCGGCCTTCTCAAGCCCGACGAAGGCAGCATCCTTTTCCAGGGCACACCGATCAGCAAGATGAAGAAGGCCGAATGGGAAGGCCACAGGCGCAGGATAGCCTACCTGTTCCAGAATAACGCCCTCCTCGACTCCATGACAGTCCTCGACAACGTGGCATTCCCCCTGCGTCAGACCACGGACCTGCCGAAAGGGGAGATAGAAAAACGGGCCATGAAAAGGATAGAGGACCTGGAACTTCTGGAGGCGGTGGGAAAATTCCCGTCGGAGCTCTCGGGAGGCATGCAGAAACGGGTGGCCCTGGCGCGGGCGCTTGTCACCGATCCTCAGATCGTCCTCTTCGACGAGCCGACGACGGGCCAGGACCCCATCAGGAAGAACATGATCCTGAGCATGATCATACATTACAGGAAGAAATTCGGCTTTACGGCCATCATGATAAGCCACGACATCCCTGATGTGTTCTTCATCTCCGACCGGGTCATCATCCTCTGGGAAGGAGGCGTGGGTTTCGAGGGGCCTTACGAGGATGCTCTCAAGCAGAACGTCCCCATGATCGATGAGTTCCTTCGAAGCCTCGACGGTTTCGAGGACCAGCTGACGGGACTTCTCTCGCGGGAGGCCTTCAAGATGCACTATTCCGCGATGCTGGGGAGCGCGGCCAGGGAGGCGACCTCTTCCGCGGCGCTTTTCGGCGTTCGCCTCAACATCCTCTCCGAGGCCCTGGGGGCGCAGGCCGCGCTGGAGGCGCTCAAGGCCCTGGGGGAATACACCAACCGGTATTTCAATGCCGTTGGCGGTTTTTCGGCACGCCGCAGCAGGGACGAGATTCTCACGATCTTTCCCCACAAGAACCTGGAGGAGGCCCGTAAGCTGGTCGAGGACTATTCCCGAGACCTGGAGCACGGCGTCATAGACCACATACGGGACATCGCGTCCGGGAACAGCGGCGAGGCCACCTGTTTCGATATCCACATCCATGCCGGGGTCACGGAGATCTCCCCCGAGGACACGATCGACGAGATAATCGAGAAGGGCCGGGCGAAACAGGAGATCATATCGACATACCGGTGTGATTTTGGAGGTAATGATCAATGAAAAAGTATTCCATAGAGACGACGGTGGGCATCTTCATAGTGGCCGGCCTTATCTGCGTCGGCTACATGACCGTGAAACTCGGCAATGTGTCGCTCTTCGGAGAGACGACCTATCCCCTCAAGGCCCGCTTCACCTCCGTCGCGGGACTGCGGGTGGGAAGCGCCGTCGAGGTGTACGGCATCCAGGTGGGCACGGTGACGAGCCTCACCATCGATCAGGAGAGGCAGATGGGCGTGGTGGGGATGAAGATCGACAAGGGGACGGTCATCTACGACGACGCGTCGGCTATTGTTAAGACCGCGGGTCTTATTGGCGATAAATATGTAAAGGTTGATCCGGGCGGATCGGGAGAGGTCCTGAAGCCCGGAGGAACGATCACCCAGACCTCGGTGCCGGCGGACATCGAAGACCTTATCGGCAAGTATGCCTTCGGGGATGTCAAGAAGCCGCCCGCGCAGGGTGAGGAGCAGCCTGGCAAATGATCAAGGAGGAGGAAGTGAGAAAAGCACTGGCCGGTCTGATGATATTCATCATATCGATGGTACCTTTCCATGTCTTTGCGGCGTCGGCCCTGGATATGGTGAAAACGAACGCGAACAGCGTTCTTGACGTGCTCAGGGACCCCAAGCTCAAGGGAGAGGCGGGCAAGAAGGTCAAGGAACAGAGAATAGAGGCCGCGGCGGAAAAGCTTTTCGACTACGTCGAGCTTTCGAAGCGGACCCTGGGACTTAACTGGAACAAACTGAGCATGGACCAGCGCAAGGAGTTCGTCGAGCTTTTCAAGACACTCCTCAGGAACACTTACATAGACAGGATAACGGCCTACACCAACGAGAAGGTGGAGTTCACGAAGGAGGTGCAGCTTACCGAGACCACGACGGAAGTGCAGAGCGTGGTCACGAGGGGCAACGCCCGGGTGCCCATCAATTACAGGGTCATAAAGAAGGGCAACGACTGGATGGTGTACGACGTCGTCATTGAAGGTGTAAGCCTCATCAGCAATTACCGCACGCAGTTCAGGGAGATCCTGGGAAACAACCCTCCGCAGGTGTTGATAGATACCCTCCGGAAAAGGGTAGGGAAGTGATGTCGAAGCGCCGCTCTGCCGCCCGACGGGCTCGACGGCGAATGTCGTTGAGGATTATGGCCGGGTTCTCTCTGGCCATGGCGTTTCTCTTCTGTTGTCCGTTACTCCATGCGGGAGAGGACATTCCTGAGGTGGGCGCGATCACGATACGGGACCTTCAGGATACCGGGGACAGGTCGGCCCGACCTGTCGCTTACACCATGGCGGCCGGCAACACATCCTGGAGAGGCCTTCAGGCGGCCGAAGGCGGACCCGAAAATTTCTCCACTTACGCCGCCGCCAAACAAACGCCGTCCGATGAGTACGGAGATGTGAAGGCGGAAGATGTGGGTGAAGCGGCTCCCGGTGCCGACGGAAAGGGGCCGTCCGATGAGTACGGTGATGTGGCGGCCGACAGCGGGGCCACGGCCAAACCGCAGGTCCAGATAGCCGATCCCCTGCGGCCATTCAACGTGGCGATGTATCACTTCAACGACAAACTCTATTTCTGGGTGTGGAAACCCGCCGCCACGGGATATTCCCATGTCCTGCCCCGGCCGTTCAGGAATCTTTTCAGTAATTTCTACCGGAACCTGACGGCACCCGTCCGTATCATGAACAATCTCTTTCAGGGCGAAGTCGGCTATGCCGGGGAAGAGCTGGCGAAGTTGCTCATCAACTCCACGGTCGGCGTGGGAGGGCTTCGGAACTGCGCCGAGGAGTGTTTCGGCATAAAGGGCCGCCACGCCGATTTCGGTCAGACCTTGGGCAAGTGGGGCCTGAGCCCCGGTTTCTATCTCGTGCTGCCATTTCTCGGCCCCTCCAGCCTCCGGAACAGCTTCGGCTTTCTCGTGGACTGGGCCATGAGGCCGCAGACATATGTTGGTACGGAGTTCTTCGATTACCAGAACGTGGGTCTCTTCGTTCATGAGAAGATCAACAGCACGTCGTTCCATATCGGTGAATACGAGGCGCTCAAGAAGGCGGCCATAGACCCTTACGTATCGATGCGCGACATCTACATCCAGTACCGCACGGACCTTATCGAGAACCGCTAGAGGCCCGCTAAGGATCAGGCAGCCCTTTTCAGGAGTTCCAGCGCCGTCGAGGACCTTGAGGGTCATCTGCGCTTTCCCGGGTATCGTTGTGACAACCTCCTCGAAAGATTCCCTGATGGTCAGGCCGGCCCCTGCGTCATATCCTGCTCTCCGCATCCGGAAAGGCACGCCCTCCAGCTCAGGAACTTGTGTGCGTCTCCGGCCGTATAACAATTTTCAGGTTCTCCGGAACCGGGAACGAAATTAGTGTAATGAGTGCTGTTTTGAGAAACCGAGACTTCGCACGTGAATCAGTAAATCCAGATATAAGCGTATACAGGCTGCGGCCTCCACCGCGTTCATTTATTGCATTACAGCACGCTGTAGATATTGCGTTTTTCCCCATTTAACAAAATCCTCCGTTTTGTAAAGTGATCGTGCGGATGTAGGACTGGCGGGCCTTCACGAGGGGTGGTGTCTGGAGGAAGGTCGAAAATGGCCGAAATTAAACATTTCGTAGAAGAAATGTAAACGCCCAAAATCGCAGTATTGCTGTAATACAGTAACGGCGGGATTAATGAGCGGGCGTTGTTATTGAGCGGTTTAACTACAGTTGGGCGATATCGAGGGATTTGTAGTTAATCTGCAGTTACAGCCCTCTCCTGTGTATTCTATTTCACCTACATTGCTTGCCAAGGTATTTAACTTGATATACAATACACTCATGAAACAAAGATTGGGAAAGTTCGAAACGCAGTTCTTCGCATACGCACAGATGAGGCGGCTCTCAACAGTCCGGACCGGCGATATGCAGGAGGCTCTTGGCCTCTCTCCCTCCCAGGAACGAGAGCTCCTCAGCCGCCTGTCGAGGGCCGGCATGATCGCCCGTGTGACAAGGGGCCTTTACCTTGTCCCCAAGCAGCTGCCGTTCGGCTGGGAGTGGACGCCTGACGAGGCCAGCGCTTTGAACACGCTTATGAAGGAAGCCGGCGGCCGGTACCAGATCTGCGGTCTCAACGCCTTCAATCATTACGGCTACGATGAGCAGGTGCCTGCACGGGTCTATGCATACAACGATAGGATCTCGGGAGAGCGGACGATCGGAGTCATTACGCTCAATCTCATCAAGGTCAACCGGAGAAGGCTTGGCGACACGGAAAAGGTGAAGACCTGGGACGGACAGCTCTTCTATTCTTCCAGGGTCCGGGCTCTCCTGGACGCTGTCTACGACTGGGCGAGGTTCGGTACCCTGCCACGGGCGTACAGATGGATAAGGAAGGACCTGAGGGCGGTACGCATCGATCCCGCGGCTCTCGTCAGGTGCACGCTCCGTTTCGGGGATGTCGGCACCATCAGGAGGATGGGGGTCCTGCTCGAGGATGAAGGGGTGGACGGAAGGCTGCTGGAGAGGCTGGAAAGGCCCCTGAGACCTACATCGGCAACGATTCCGTTCATTCCGGGGAAGCCGAAGAGGGGCAGGGTGAATCGAAGGTGGGGGGTAGTGGTGAATGACTAACGCACCCTCACAGTCCCCGGAGCTCGCGGCCTTCTTGACCAGATATAGCATGTGTGCTATACTGATTCCGTGAGTTGGAGGATTTCATTCTATAGCGATGATCTGCAAGAAGAGATCTTTTCCATGCCCGCCGGTCTGCTCGCTCGTTGCCTGCGGTATTTGGAGCGCATGGAGATCTATGGTCCCAATCTGGGTATGCCTCAAACACGCGCGATGCATGACGGATTGTTCGAGCTCAGGCTCAAAGGCGGGGAGGGTTATGCACGGGTGTTTTATTGCACGCTAATCGACCAGACAATCGTGTTGTTGCACCAATTCGCAAAGAAGACACCGAAGACGCCGACACGAGAGCTCGAGAAGGCTCGCCGGCGTATGAAGGAGGTAAAGAAGAATGCTCGCATATGAAGAGTTTAAAAAGAAAGCCCTGGGGCGGCCCGAAGTTAAGGCGGAATATGATCGACTTGCCGATGAGTTTGCCGTGCTCGACGAGTTTTTAAAGGCCCGCGCCGCTGCAGGTGTAACCCAGGAAGAACTGGCAAAACGCATGGGTACGACACAATCGGCGATAGCGCGCCTGGAATCGGGCAAGGGTAAACACTCCCCGACCCTGGCCACACTGCAGAAATATGCCCGTGCGCTCGGCAAAGAGCTTTCGATCTCTTTCAGATAGCGTTAGCCCTGTGCGTAGTACGCCTCCATGACCAGCTCGGGGGCATGCTCCCGGAAGAGGTCGATGATCTCTTCGCGCTTGTCGTGGGAGGGCCCCCGGTCCGGTAGTCGCAGCGCCAGGTCGAGGGGACCGTGGCCGGCGTAGTTCTTTACGTTCATATCCGCGCCATGTTCTATGAGCAGCCGGGCGAGGTCGGAGCGACCGAACCAGCACGCCCAGTGCGGGGGGGTCTCACTGGCGTTGTTCTTCACGTTCACGTCGGCCCCATGTTCGATGAGCAGCCGGGCGGTGGCGGTGCCGGCCTCGCCGTCCCACGCATGCACGGCCTCATGGAGGAGGGTGTTGCCACCATCGTCCCGCACCCCGAGCTCCTCTCCCTTCTCCAGGAGAAGACGGACGGTGTCGCAGGCGCCGGCTTTGCACGCCATGTGGAGGAGGGTGCGGTCCATCTCGTCTTTCACGTTCACGTCGGCCCCGGCTTTGAGGAGGGCCTCGACGGCATGGGTGTAGCCGTTGGAGCACGCCAGCTGGAGAGGGGTGCGGCCGTCCTCGTTCTTCGCATTGACGTCCGCCCGGTACCTGAGGAGGACCGGGACCGCCTCGGGGTGCCCGTACATGCAGGCAGCGTGGAGGGGGGTGTTGCCGTGCTCGTCTCTCGCGTGAACGGTTGCCTGGCGCCTCTCGATGAGCTCGCGGACCCTTAAACTAATATCGTAGTGCAGCCGCCACTTTTTCTGAAACAAACGGTGGAGCCTAGGGGGCGCTGGTTGTTTAGGTTTCCGGGCCCGGGTCATATCGCCTCCGCCAGCGCCGGGAGGTCTATCGGTGGTCTCACGTTCCCGTCGAGATTGCCCGTGGTGACGTTTTCCCGAGGGGGGGTGCGGCTACTACCCTCCCGGGACCTCGAGGACGCCTCAGACTGAATTTGACCCCCCTGCGGATTGGCTCTGGGAGTTACGTCACGGGCGGTTGTATCGATGGCTGCCCCGCACGAAGGACAATAGCGGCCGCCCTCCTTGATCTCATTTCCACAATTACTACAGTACATATTTGCCTCCTTATCTTCCGTCGAGATCCGGTCCCCGGTACGTCCAGGCGGACCGCTCGTTCTCTTTTCCCTTTCCTTGGTCCTTCTCCTTCTCTTCCTGCCTCTTCTCCATACCGTCGAGCTTCTTCTCGCCGCCGGCAAGGGCCTTTTTCAGTTCGTCCACCTTCGCCCTTTCCGCTCGCATTTCCTCGAGGCCTTCGATGTGCATCTTGTCGAGCCCGAGGTCCTTCGCGAGGTCCTTCCTGGCCTGCGCCTCGGCGATCCGCTGGGCCTTCGCGAGGTGCCTGTCCAGCACGTTCTGGATCGTGGACGCCTTGAACTTGGTGTGGATCTGTTTCGGTGCCCAGGTACGTCCCTGGGAATCCTGGAAGCGGACCCCGAGGACTTTCTGCCCGACGTGCTTTGAGGTAACGGGCTCGAAGTTCTTCACATAATCCTTGCCCCGATGGCTGCCCGGCCCGGTGCGAACAAGAACGGTGATGCCTGCCTGTTTCAGGGTCGGGGACTGGGAAAGCGTGTACCAGTTGGTTGTCTTCCTGTCGTCGCGGAGGGCCGGGATAACAGCATCGAAGATTGCCTTGCGGGGTGACGGTTTCGGGGTCTTCCCGGCGGCAATATCGCGTTGCTGGCCCCGGTAGACGCCGGCCTTTTCCCGGATGTACAAGGGCAGCTCGCGGGCCCTGTCGAGGTGCCTCATGAGGTTCGGGTGGGCGAGCTCCATTTTGTTACAGACGACGTAACAGCGCCTCTCGCTGCCCCAGGTATTTAAGACCGGCGACGGTGTCATTTTCCCTTGGGCATTGCGATAGCGGGGGACGGTGGGGATCCGATTCACGACGATGTGGACGTGCGGGTCCGAACTGTGGGCCGAATGGAGTGTGGCCACATATTGATGCTTTTCGGTCAAGCCGGGGCTGAATCTTTCCAGCGCTTCCCGGGTCACCGCCCGCAAAGTCGCCGGGTCTTTGGTCGCCTTATCATCAGAATGGAACCTGATGAAAAAGTGTGCCACCGGCTCCTTTATCCGGGCCCGTTTCACGGTCAGCATTTCCCGTGTTAGGGACTGAGCCGTCTCCCTTCCGCGGGGCTGGTGGGCCAGATTGTGGTCCAAAATGACGGCGTCCTTGGCCGGGTTGTAGGTGTAGTCGATAGTCCGGGAAAAGTCTTTTTCAGGGTCGCGGCCCTGCTGCTTCGGGCCCTTCTCCTGTCCCTTTTCCGGGGGCAACTTTCCCTCGAGCGCGTACGAAATACAGCCCGACATTCCCCGACCTTGCGTCACACTCATGATCATTAGTAGTCCTCCAAACTGTCGTCGTCCGGCTCCATCGCGGCCCGGAATGCGGCGGTTTCGGTTCGGTGATTGCCCTTTCCCGTCGGTGGGATGATGCGTGTCTCTCCCCCGGACTCAAGCCCGAGATACTCCTCGAGCGTGGCTTGCACGAACTGAAATGTGTCCGCCATGCAGTCGAATTTCTCTGCGTTGTCGGGGTCGGATGGATCGTAGCCGGGGGCCGCTTTCAGGGCGAGATAGATCTCGCGGACGGTGGCGCCGACGGCCTGTAGCGACCGGTAGATGTCGAGCAAGACGGGGTCGTTCCGGTCCGGTTGGAGAGGGGAAACCGGGGCGGCCTTGCGGTGAACGTACTTGTCCGCTGCACCCCGGATGCTGGGTGGTGCCACGGGTCCACTCGCCCCGAGGGAGGCCTTCTCCATGTCGATGAATTTCCTCGCCGCGGTCATGACGGACGACCTCAGGAACTCCGTCAGGGACTCACCCCGCGCGGTCGCGATGAATTCCAACGCTGCCTTTTCTGGCGGCGTAAACCGGCAAGTAATGTACTCGGACCTGACCTCGTTTCGGTCCGGCTTGTACATGTGTTTCCACCCGGGGTGCTTCTTTACCTTCGGGTCCAGCTTCTTCATATCCTGCTCCTTTTCTCCGCTACTCGATGCCCGGGTTTTGACAGAAAGGCGAGGCCTGCCCGAGCCTTTCCTAATGCGTCCGTGGAGATGGTTCGTGACACGGCGCACCTTACTGGTTCCTCATTGGAAGCTGGACAATCTGGCAGGGCAGTGTCGGGCAGGGAACGGTAGGTGGTCAGGGAACGATGCTGCACGACGATAGGGGCGAGGTCAGGTGAGATATGACGGGTGGGAAAGGAAGACTTCGGGGACGGCCTGAGCTTCGCGCGGCCGCCCTTCACGTTGCCTTCATGACTGCCTTCTTCTGTACTTTTTTCTCGGCACATCCTTGTGCCGACCGTACGGGTTCCCTCCATCCTTACGCTCCCGTTTCCGTCTTCATCTCGGTGCTCGTCTTCCCCTTCCGGCGGGCCTGTTCCTGGTCTCTTTTGGTCGCCCGGGCGGGTGCATATTCCGGGGCCGTGCTCAGTGCGTGCACGAGAATTTTGGCCGCCTGGTCGTACTGCTTCGCGGACATGCGCTTCTTGAAATCGACGACAGGCTGGGCGGTGAGGTCAGACAAATCCAAGGCGAATTCGGCGATCTGACGGCACAGGGAAAGGTACTCTTCCTGCTTCTTTTTTTCTAGGGCTTCGGTCAGGATCCGGGTCCGCGCCTTGGTCGCGGCCAGGATTTCTTCGACTTCGGTCAGGGTCATATTTTCGATTCTTTTTTGGGTCATGATGTTACCTCCTATGATGTTAGATAGCCTCTTGCTGCTTATAGTATGCCTCCATCACCAGCTCCGGGGCATACTGACGGAGGAGCTCGAGGATCTCTTCGCGCTTGTCGCCGGGAGCGAATTTCATCGCCACATCCAACGGGGTGAGGTCACCCTCGTCCCCCGCGTTCACATCGGCGCCGGCATCGAGGAGGAGACGGACGGTCTCCATATGACCTTGCTCGCACGCCACATGGAAGGGAGTGCGCTCCTCTTTACCCCGTGCGTTCACGTCCGCTCCGTGTTCCAGGAGGAGGCGGACAGCCTTGGTGTCTCCGTTCCTGCACGCCTGGTGGAGCGCTTCGTTTGTTTCCTGGGTCTGGTTACTATTTTTGTTTGTCATAACGTCTCCTTGTTCTCGTTGTCCTGCCGGCCCGGCCGGCCCTGACCGACGGGGAACGGAAGACCGCAACTGACACAAAATACGCCGTTCGCCCTGCTGTACCGACCCTCACCTATCCGAATCTCGGCACCGTATGTGCAGCAGTGAAGGATGGAAGGGGTCAAGTCGGCACCTCTTGTAACAGCTTCGCCGACTTGTATTTCATGGCCCGGGTTACCGTTCTCGTGATGTAAGATGCCACATGGCCTCGTTTCCTTCTATCGAGGTCCGGGCTACTTTCTCGAAGAAGCTCTCCCACTTCTTCCGGGCTTCGGCCGGCGTTCAGGAGATGAAGGGCATACCGTATGTCCGCCCGGCTCTTGTCGCCATCGTAGTAGTCCTGCCAGTCCCTTGTAATCTCACCCCGAGGAGCCCTGATTGCCTCGGCTAATGCGGCCCGTTGCCGAGCTTCCCTTTTGAGTTTTTCCCGGGCCCTGACCAGGTATGGGACAACTTCGAGGGTTTGGACTTCCATATCGTGATCGCCACGCCCGGAAATGTAGACCTCAGGGTGGTCGGGATATTTTCGATTGACGAATCCCGGCAGCCGCCGGTAATGGTAGATGTCGCCGCTACAGCCACGGTCTGCATGCTTTTCACGGCAGTACATGCCTTGAACCTCACGTGCCTCTGCTGTCGCGACAGACCGAGACAAGGGCACGTGCATCTGACATTTCGCGGGGCTGGTTGTAACGATGATTCCAGGCACGGTGTGACGGTATTCATAGGGGACGTCGTCGATAAATATGACGTTATGCTGGTCTCGAGAGGTCGGCCGGAAATAGATGCCGTCTCCCTTGCTCTGCAACTTTTCCAGCTTCTGGAAACTAATGTCGTCTGTCGCGGCTACTATTTGCATTGGTAAACGGCCCTTCACGCCAATGGCAGCTATCTCAATTATCCTGTACAGACCGAGGATTTTCTCAATGTTGGTTTTGCGTTCGTCCGGGGTCATGCTGCTTTTTCCTTTCTCTTCTTCTTGCTATCCACCTCAGGAATCTCGCTGCGGTACCACTCCTTCATGACCTTATATTCGCCGCTCCGGTAATCGTACCAGTAGTCAATTGCCATCCAGTCTGACTCGATTGCAGGATTTGCACGCTCTTTGCATTTAGCGATCGTCAATGTCCTGTGTTCCACATGACCTTCCACGGTAAGGTAGAGCCTCGGCTTGCTCAGACCTCTCGCTCCACCTACACCAAGCCCATGCCCACCCAGCCAGCCCGGTTTCATCTGTATCGCAACAATGGCTATGCCACGTTTCAGCTTGGCGTGGATGTCGTTAAGGTCCTCAGCCACCAAAAAAAAGTCGCGCGTTCGGTCCAAATAATCGATGATGTTAATCTCGTCGGGCTCGATAACATCAGCAAAGTCGCTGTACCGCTCATAGAAATGGACGTTGTCCCAGGCCTCGGGCGGTTGGCCGAATGGCTTGATTCTGGTTCGAAAATCCTGACGTTTCTCCTCGCAACTGAAATAGTTAATCTTATGCTTTCTCATATTGAGGTAAGCTGTGCTCAGAAGCAGGGCGGTCTTCCCTGCATTGGGGGTTCCGGCAATCACCCACACGACGCCAGCCGGGCATAATGTCCAGCGATTGAGTCCCAGGGGCAGCTTGATGTCCCATGCGGGATAATCGATGCCGTCGTCCGTCAGGACGATCCGGGTCAGCTGGTCGTTCACAGGACGATAGTATCCTCTGCGCTCACCGACCCTTACCAGCTTTCCTGCCTTGACCAAGCGTTCCAGGCACTTTGACGTGGCCTTCCGCCCTGACCGACTATCGATCCCAAGGTCGCGAATCATATCCCGGCTACTGAAGGATCCCGGCGCTTCCTGGATATATGCCACAACCTCCGGCATGTATATGTCCCTGGGCCGTGCGACAATGAATTTTCTCCCCATATATTTCCAATTACGGTTTTTCCATACAGCTGGGGGAAGAGCGGGAAGCTGGCGCCGTTTGAATTTATCGAAAACAATCACGACGGCCATTACCTGCCCTCCGTCGTTTTGACCTTCTGCGACTCCATCCACGCGACGAGGTCGTCGTAGTCATACAAGATCCGCCCCTTACCTTTGATCGGGCTCCCTAATTTAATGTAGGGTGGACCGATCTTGCGCCACCGCCATTGTTGCACGGTCCGCGCGGTGACCCTGAGCAATTTGCCTGTTTCTTCTTCGTCGAAGTATTGTTTTGGATTGGTGTTGCGATTCGCTGCCATGAAAAGGCCCTCCTAATTTGGCCTCCTTCCACTTTTGTAGAAGGAAACGAAACTAGGAGGGCCAACTTAACGGTCTGTGATACCCTCGCTGCTGCCGATCCCTCACATGCCACAATAACTGACATCGCACAGTTTAGTCTCAACGTCGTTTTTGATGGCGTCCTGCCACGGTCGTTGAGCCGGGATCGACCCTATGTATGACTAAGTATAAGCACTCCATCATTCCGTGTCAAGTGTTATTTACTCATTATGTCGAAGTGTTGCTGAGCATATTTGGGTAATCGTGAGCAATATTGAGTGTAAAAAGGGAACTCTGGGTAACGTTTGGTACTACTAGGTCATACGTTTGTTTTGCAACGAGCAGATCAAGAATACACACCCCCCATTCGTCGACTAAGATCGCTGATACCTGGCGGCCCCCTGCCCTTTCGGGGAGCGGGGACCTGTATCACTGCTCGGATCGAAGGGGCGCTCCGAAGGCAGCCCCGGGTCCAGTGCTCCGGGCTCCTCCATCTTCTTCTGCACCGGGGGGTGTGTATGCTTCTCGCTGCTCCGCGTCTTTTTTGTCGTCATCTTTGGTGACGACTCCCTATCTATATTATACGTTTTTAGTTTGCTCTAACCTCTCGATATTATTGCATGTCCTGTTTCCGAATTCCGCGCTGATATATATAGTGTCGTCACTCTGATTGACGACAAAATCTGTAAGTGCTGGATATTCTTGGAGTTATCCAAAAGTACCCCGAAAAGTTGTCGTCACTTGTCGTCAACTGTCGTCAAATTTTGATCTTTGTCGTCATTGTCGTCAAAAACGCCCCGTTGTCGTCATTGTCGTCACATTGTAACGCTTGTGAAAGCACTATGGTTAGCAGGACGTTAGCAGGCCTTGTAATAGGATCCCCGCTGTTCTCCTATCTCTGTACTGTAAGTTATTGATATTGCAGGTGAGTTACTGGCGCGCCCGCCGCGATTTGAACGCGGGGCCTTTGGCTCCGGAGGCCAACGCTCTATCCAGCTGAGCTACGGGCGCGTACGAAGGGTTACATTATACCATATCGCGGCGGAGAGGGAAGACTTTTTCACCGGCGACGCGGGTGCGGAGCTTCCCTTTTTCACCCCGACCGTGATATGCTTCTTTCCACTACCATCCATGAGACCCAAGAGAAAGCATATCACCTACCTCATTGGTATCGGCATAACCATTCTGTTCGTCATCCTTGCCGTCGTGCGGTTCGTGCCTTTCGAGCGTCTCGAAATGCTCCTTTACGACCTTCGGTACCAGTTGAGGGGGAAGGCAAGCGCCCCGGAGCAGATCGTCATCGTCGGTATAGACGACAGGAGCGTCAATGCCATAGGGAGGTGGCCCTGGGAGAGGGACAGGATGGCGGAGCTCGTCGATAAGTTGAACGCCATGGGGGCCCGGGTGATCATGCTCGACTTCATCTTAAGCGAGCCGTCACCGAGGGATGACAGGCTGGCGGCGTCAATGAAACGTTGGAAGAACGTGGTCCTTCCCTTCGTTTTCGATTTCGAGGGGCATTCGCCCCGCGAGATTGACGACGCCTTTCTCGACAACGCCTTCGTGGTCGTCAGGAAAGAGAATCTTTACAGGATGCACAAACCTGTAACAGCGAAAGGTGTCCTGTTGCCCGTCGCCCGGTTCTCGGAGAACACGGCGGCTATGGGGCATATCAACATGTTCCCCGACCAGGACGGAAAGCTCCGCTGGGACGTGCTCGTTGTCTCGTACATGGACCAGCTCTATCCCTCCATCGACCTTCAGGTCGCACGCCTCTACAAGGGGCTTTCGCCGGCGGAGATGAGCGTGGAGGCGACAAATTCCGTCGCGCTCGGCAAAACGATCATCTCAACCGACCCCTTCGGGCGGATGCTCATTCCTTACTACGGCCCGCACAACACCTTTCCCGTCATCCCGGCCCTCGACGTGTTTCAAGGGAAGGCGGACCCCTCGTCGGTTAGGGGCAGGATCGTCCTTGTGGGCCCCACCGCCGTAGGGATCCATGACAAGATCGTGACCCCGGCGTCGGCCATCATGTTCGGAGTGGAGAAACATGCCAACATGGTCGGGGCAATCCTCGAGAACCAGAACATCCGTTTCATGGGACGCGTCACCAATATCCTCATCATCGTCTTCATGGGGATCTTTTTCACGCTCCTCATCGTGCGGATGCGGGCGGTGGCCGGTGCCGCCCTCGCGGCGCTGTGCATCGCCTCCCTCTTCGCGGCCGGTTATGCCCTCTTCTTCAGATGGGGGCTCTGGATCGATATCAGCTATGCCGGCAACGCGGTGATCGTCATATACTTCGTCGCCACCGCTTTCCGCTACGCGACGGAAGAGCGGTACGCGCGGCAGATACGAAGCATGTTTTCCAGCTACGTCACGGAGAAGATCGTCAACGAGCTGATCAGGAACCCGGAGCTCGCTCGGCTCGGAGGAGAACGCCGTGAGGTCACCGTGCTTTTCTCCGATGTAAAGGGTTTCACCACCTTTTCCGAGCACCACTCGCCGGAGGAGGTCGTAGCCATCCTCAACGAGTACCTCACGGAGATGACGAACATCATAATCCGCTGGGACGGCACCCTGGACAAGTTCGTGGGCGACATGATCGTCGCCTTCTGGGGTGCCCCTCTCCATCAGCCGAACCATGCGGAACTTGCCATCAAGTGCACCCTCCACATGAAGCAGCGCCTCAGCGAATTGAAGGAAGCCTGGTTGAAGCAGGGTCGGGTGCCCCTCGAGGCCGGTTTCGGCCTCAACACGGGCGAGGTCATCGTGGGCAACATCGGTGCCGAGGGAAAGAAGATGGATTATACCGTTATCGGCGACAACGTGAACCTCGGCTCCCGGGTCGAGGGACTGACCCGCAAGTACGGAGCCGAGATCATCATCACCGAGGCAACCCTCGACAGGATTCGGGACCTCGTTGCGGCCGGCAGGTTCGGCCACCTTCTCGTGAGGGGCCTCGACATCGTCGCGGTCAAGGGCAAGGCCGAACCGGTCCGCATCTACGAGGTCGCCTCCCTCAACGAAGGCTCTGTGTGTCAGATAATCGAATGTGAGGATAAGGAAACGACGATATTCAAGGAGAAGTAGCCTTCATCTGAAAGACCGTCACGGAGCCCCTGCTGTTCCCCCGGGGCGATGTCCGGAATGCCGCTAACGAGGATCGTCTTTCCCCGAAGCTACTTCACACTCCCCGAAGCGGCCCCGTTCAGAGTGGTGCTCGTGTAGGTTCCGTTGGCGCTGCCCGAGAACGTCATGGTGCCGGTGTAACCGCCCACACCGCCGGGGGCGCTGCCATTGCTGACAGACGCCTTCCAGCTCCCACCATCAGCGCTGTAAATGGTAAAGACCGCCGTATTGGCACCGCTCTGGAGAGGGATGTTCTGATTCACAAACGACGGAAGTGCCCCGGCCGAACTGATCCCGTTCACAGATCCTGCCTGCCAGATCTGGGGTTTCGCGGTTGCACTGCTGCCGTAAAACTTCACATCGTTAAGTTCAACCTGCATCCAGGTAGTGGTCCCGACGGAGCCGAAGAGGTTCATGGTCCCCACCACCGTGTTCGGGGCCGCAACGGGCTCCTGGGTAAGAACACTGGGAACAACACCTGAAGCAGTACCGCTGATCGTCCCCTGGTGGGTGTTCCCCACGAGTGCTCCGCTCCATGTGCCTGACGCGGTCCCGCTGAAGGTGAAGGCACTCTTGCAGGTCCCCACGCCTTCGGGGGCGTTGCCGCTCGTGATACTCGCCGTCCAGTTCCCCGAATCCATCCCCGTCTCTATATCGCTCGTCAGGATAAGGTTGGCCGTCACTCCGCCGCCCGACAGGGCCATGCCCTGGAAGCTCGACCCCTCTCCCACCGATGAGTAGGTCCCCGACACCGAATCGGCATTCCACGACTGAGGTGTGCCCGTTGCCGTCGGCCCGTAGAATTTGACATTGTTGAGCGATATGTTCACGGTTTGCAGGGGATCGTGGTACGTCCCTCTCAGAGACTCCACGCTTCCCACGAAGACATTAGGGATGACAGGGGGCGGCGTGAAGGTGTAGCCCGTGCTGACCACGGAGGTAAGGCTCGCCACCTCTGTGTTGAGGCCTGCTGCCCCCGAGCCGCCCGTCGTGCCCGTACCGCCGTCACCTGTCGCGCCTCCCCCACCGGGAACGGCCCCTGTTCCACCGACATAGGAGGCGTTGCCCTGAACGGGGCGAGAGGGACTCCCTCCCGTTCCGACAACAAAAGAGACGAAACCGGCGGACACGTTGACCACTCTCCTGTCCGCGGAATTGGGGTTGTAGAAGTAACCCCTGCCGGTGGAAAAGAAAAGACCCGTCACCATCTGGGCAAATCCCACGGTCATCCCGGAACCCCGGATGCCGGCGACGGCATTGGGGGTGTGTACCTCGAACTTGTTGCCCTCCGCGAATGAGGAGACCTTCTTGATGAACTCCTCGCCGGACCTGGCCTCGACCCTGCCCCGCTCTAACTTCATGATCTGGTTGCTCCTCGTGCCGTCGTCGGAATAGTCGCTGATCTGCACCCTCGTCGCGGGGGCTATTCTGAGGATGTTCTTGTTGAAGAAGGTGATCTCGGCCCTCGAATTCGTCTTGGCACGGTATATGTCGCCGACATCCACGCTGTCGCCGGGAGACACGCTTCTCACGACCTTCTGGCTCGCCTTGAGAACATCAACCCTGCCTTCCACCCGGGTGATTTTGCCAACGGGAGCGGCCACGGCAGCGGTAAGGACAAACAGCAGGGTGAGCGCGACAAGACCGCATGCCAGGGACACTCTTCTCAATGTTGTCACCTCTCTCCTCCCATGACCGGGACCATCCGTTCCACTCCTCATGCCCGGTCCCTAGAACCGGTACTCGATACCCAGGCCGTACACCTCCCTCGTGTAGTCATAGAGGGCTATGTTGGACTGGTTCCGGAAATAATTGTACTGAAGGACAAGGTCCGTGTTCTTGACAAGACCGTAGAGCAGGGCGCAGGACACGGTGTAGATGTCGTCCCGTCTCTTGCGCTCGAAATAGGTATTGTCATAGGAATACTTCACGTAGTTCGCCTCGGCTGAGGCCTGGGCCCGCAAGGTGCCGACGATGGGATACAGGACGTCAACGCCAAAACGGTTCTCGTCGTTGACCCAATTGCGTCCTATCGTGTTGTCCCGGGCATAGGCATACCGCAACGTGAAGAATGCCTTGTTGTCCTTGAAGGTGTATGTCCATCCCAGGCCGCCCGTCATCTTCTCGCCGCTGCGCTCCTCCTCCTGAGGGACCTCGGGATGGAGCTCAGTGTCGAAATACTTTTTGCGCATGTAGCTGAAAAAGATCTCTCCGAAGCTGCTGGCCGTGGTGAGGAAGCGAAGGGTCGGGGTCACCGTCTTCGTTTCGAGATAGCGCGTCTGGTTCCACCAGTTCAGCTCGTTGAAAAAACTGTTCCCCTTCACGCCCTGGAGACTGACGTAGGAATAGGTGAGGGGCAGGCTGACGGCGTAGCGGCCGAAGGCGTAGCCGGGGACGGCGCTTACCGTATTCGTCATGTTATTGTATTCCGTCAGGTTGCCGCGGCTCCCGTCGGAGCGTGTGTAGGTCTTCCCGAAATACCTGTCCGCGTACACGGAGTAGTACGCGGAGAAGCTGAAGGGTGTCCTGAAGGAGAAGGGAGCGGTGTAGCCGATGCGGGCGCCGAAATTGAGGGCGCTGTCCTCCTGGCCGGAGATGGATTCCACCATCGGCCCGTCACCCTTGGTGACCACGTTGGTGTCATACTTGTAACCCATCCCGACGCTGAACCGCCAGGGCCTCTCCCGTTCGGCCTTGTCGGCGACGATCTTCTCGTAGTCCCTGGCGTAGAGGGCAAGGTCGCTGGCGGGGTCGAGGGTGATCGTCGTCCTTAAGCGCTCCTGAGCGTCCTTATACTTGCCCTGCTGCGTGTAGATGCCGGCTATCTGGAGTTCGGCCTGTTGCGTCAGACCGGAGTCGAGTTTCTTTGCCGTCTCGAAGGCAAGGACGGCCTCGTCGAGCCTCCCTCTCTTCGCAAGCGCCATTCCCTTGAGAAAATTCAGGCGCGGAGTACTGATCCCTTCCTTGTCGGCAAAAGCGATCCATTTCTCTGCTTCAATGATGTTGTTCGTGTGGTAGAGCACGTCGATGAGCTCAACGACCCCTTCATCGACCCGGGGGGTCAGCGAAGCGGCCTCCCTCAGGTAGGGTACGGCCTCCGGGTATTTCTCCATGGCCTTGTACGTAAGACCGATGTAGTAGGCTGTCCGGGCCGACCCCTTGTCGGCCGACCACGCCTCGAGCAAGAAGGGCAGCGCCTCCTCGTAGTTCTCCTGGTTGAATTCCGTGAGGCCCTGCTCGACGAGCGTGCCCCCCTTAGCAGGGCAAACCGCCCAGATCAGAAGACACACGGCCAGCAGGGAAGATGCGGTCAATCGTTTCACTAAAAAAGCCCCCGGTGCACCACAGCAATGATGCCTATGCTAAGAAGTATTAACTTATGTGGACCGCCTTTACAAGAAAAAGTTGGGGGACAGAACAGGCAAACATAGTGGTCAGAGTGTCAGTGTTTCCGATTGTCTCAGAAAACGGATGTTCTTCCTGCCCGAACGTCCGAATTCGGCGACTATCTCACGTGCAAAAACCGGTTTCATATGCGATACATAGAAGAGCCTGTCACCCAGTTCGTGGGCATCGATGCTCTCCATGAGCATCGATGGGGTCATGTGGCCGGCCAGGGTCGCGAGGTCCGCGAGACGATTTGGGAAAGACACGTCGGCGATGATGAAACCGATATCCTTCTCACCCGCCGCAACCTCCCAGAACCTTTTCGTCGGTCCTGTATCCGCGGTGAACATGAAACCCCGCCCATCGTCCCGCCTGACAACGAAACCCACCGTGTAGACCGTATGGGTCATGAGCACCGGCGTGACACTGATCCTGTCAAGAACGAAGGGCCTTTCGAGAGGGATCTCCGTGAGCCGGATGACAGCGTTCGATACCGAGGGAATGACCGTGAAGTCAGGCCATATCAGGTTGTTGAGAAGATTGTTCGTGATGATGTCGAGGACGGGCGCCACGCTCACGAGTTCCACGCTGTAGTCGCCCATCATGACAAGTTCGTCCACCAGGGGGAAAAGGCCCTTCACATGGTCCATGTGCGTGTGGGATATGAGAATATGCCTGATCTTCCCGAGGTCCCTGCGGCTTATCGCTTCCGTTACCGTCCCCGCGTCGATAAGAAATGAATCATCAAGCAGGAAGGATGTCGTCCTGTACCTGCCGACGAGGTTGCCTGAACAGCCAAGGATCCTGACGCGCATCTTCTGATTGTATGTGATGACTCTCCGACCTGTCAAGGGGTCTTTTCTTGCTATGACAACGGACGCATCGTTCACAATAATAACTTGACGCGACACGTCTAAAGCATTATATTACTGACACTTAGACACTTTTTTTTGCATTGGAGGAACACCATGCCTATCTATGAATATCAGTGTACGGAGTGCGGGAAGACGTTCGAGATCTTTCAAAAAATAAGCGACGAGCCGCTCACTGAGTGCAAGGTATGCAAGGGGAAGCTCACAAAGCTCATTTCGAACTGCGCATTCCACCTCAAAGGCACGGGGTGGTATGTCACGGACTACAAGAAGCCGGTCGACACCGTCGGCGGCGGAAAGAACGGCAGCAAGCATGTGGAGAAGACGGAAAGCTCCCCTGAGCCGGCGACCGCAACGGAGACGAAGACAGAGACGAAATCGGAGACCGCAAGCACAACATCGACAGGAGGAGCCGCATGACGAAAGGCGACAGGGTATCTTTCACGTTCGCGAAGAAGACCATGGAAGGGACCGTGGAACAGGTCTTCCCGAAGACCGTCTACATAAGGGCCGATTTCCCGAAAGACAAGGGAAAGATCATCAAGAGAAAGGTAAAAGACGTCAAATAAAGACAGTTTCAGGTTTCAGGTTTCAGGTTTCAGGTTTCAGGTTTCAGGTTTCAGGTTTCAGGTTTCAGGTTTCAGGTTTCAGAAGAAAGACCGTGGAAAGAGTCCCGTTGTCAACACAATTACCGATCAGTTCAGATTATGTTGACCCGCGATTCATCGATTTTCCCTGAAACGTGGAACTTGAAACCTGAAACTGTTTCTCTCAGTAGTAGTCCTGCAGGGCTCTTACCTGCAGGGTTCCCTTTTGCATTACTTCTATGGCGTTGACCACGGCCTGGGCGCCCGACAGGGTTGTCGTGTAGGGGATCTTGTACTGGACGGCGCCGGAGCGGATGGCCACCTCGTCCATCTTGGGGTTCCTTCCACTGGGCGTATTGATTATGAATTGAATACCCCCGTTCTTTATCATGTCGACGACATGCGGCCTGCCCTCGGAGACCTTGTTGACGAAGGTGACATCGATGCCGTTATTGGCAAGGACCTTCCCCGTCCCCTTCGTGGCGTGTATGGTGAAGCCCAGGTCGGAAAGCTTCTTGGCGATGAAGACCACGTTCCGCTTGTCCCTGTTCTTGACACTGAGGAACACATTCCCCGCGGAGGGGAGGTCCTGACCCGCGGCCAGCTGTGACTTCCAGAAGGCCGACCCGAAGGTGGAATCAATGCCCATGACCTCTCCCGTGGATTTCATCTCCGGCCCCAGGATGGTGTCGACACCGGCAAACTTGTTGAAGGGGAAGACGGACTCCTTCACCGCCACGTGCGCCGGGACTATTTCTTTTTCGATCCCCAGGTCGTTCAACGTCTTGCCTGCCATGAGCTTCGCCGCCACCTTGGCCCACTGGACACCCGTCGCCTTGCTTACGAAGGGCACGGTCCTGCTCGCCCGGGGGTTGACCTCCAAAACGTAGATCACGTCGTCCTTGACGGCGTATTGAATGTTCATGAGGCCCACAACGTTGAGCGCCCCCGCCAGCTTGTACGTGCAGGTCCGTATCCTTTCTATGACATCGTCGTTGAGCGAGTATGGAGGCAGCGCCGACGCGCTGTCACCGGAATGGATGCCCGCCTCCTCGATGTGCTCCATGATGCCGGCCACCACGCAGCGCGTTCCGTCGGCCACGGCATCGACATCGATCTCGATGGCATCCTCGAGAAACTTGTCTATGAGGATGGGCTTCTCGGGAGAGGCCTCGGCGGCCTTGACCATGTATGATGCCAGGTCCTCGTCGTTGTAAACGATCTCCATGGCCCTCCCCCCGAGCACGTAAGACGGCCTCACCACCACGGGAAACCCGATCGACGCCGCTATTTCCCTGGCCTCTTCGAAGGAGGTCGCGATGCCGTTGTCGGGCTGGGTGAGCCCGAGGTCCTGAAGAAGCTCCTTGAACTTGTCCCTGTCCTCGGCGATATCAATGCTCTCGGGCGTTGTCCCGATGATGGGAACACCCGCCTCCTTGAGGGCCGTGGCCAGGTTGAGAGGAGTCTGGCCGCCAAACTGCACGATGACCCCGTCGGGACGCTCGCTCAGCGCTATGTCGAGGACGTTCTCGAAGGTGAGGGGTTCGAAGTAGAGCTTGTCCGAGGTATCGTAATCGGTGCTCACCGTCTCGGGGTTGGAGTTGACCATGATCGTCTCGTAACCCATCTCCTCGAGGGCGAAGGCCGCGTGGACGCAGCAGTAGTCAAACTCTATACCCTGCCCTATCCTGTTGGGACCGCCGCCCAGGATCATGATCTTCTTCCTGTCGGAGACACGTGATTCGTCCTCTTCCTCGTAGGTGGAATAGAAATAGGGGGTATATGCCTCGAATTCGGCGGCACAGGTGTCGACAAGCTTGAAGACGCTTTTCAGTCCCATCTTCTCCCTGAGCGACCGTATCCCGTCCTCTCCGGCACCCGTGATCTCCCCGATCTGTCTGTCGGAGAAACCCAGTCTCTTTGCCCGCCTGAGAAGCTCCGCCGGCATGTCCGCCGGGCTTTTGCCCTTCAGGGCCTCCAGTTCCTTTTCGAAAAGGACGATCTCCTCTATGTTCTTGAGGAACCAGGGGTCGATGTACGAGATGGCGTAGATCTCCTCGATGTCCATGCCGAGACGCAGGGCATGCCTCACGTAGAAGACCCTCTCCGCGTTGGGAGTGATGAGCTTCTGTCTCACGAGATCAAGGTCGTCCTTGCCGGGCAGCCGGTCGTGAACGAGGCCCGACCTGCCGACCTCCAGGGACCTTAAACCCTTCTGAAAGGCCTCTTTGAAGGTCCTCCCTATGGACATGGCCTCGCCCACGGACTTCATCGACACCGTGAGGGTCTCGTCGGCACCCCTGAACTTCTCGAAGGTGAACCGCGGTATCTTCACGACGCAATAGTCTATCGTGGGCTCGAAGGAGGCCGGGGTCTTTTTCGTGATGTCATTGGGGATCTCGTCGAGGGTATACCCGATGGCGAGCTTCGCCGCGATCTTGGCGATGGGGAAACCCGTGGCCTTCGAGGCGAGCGCCGAGCTCCTCGACACCCTGGGATTCATCTCGATGACGACCATCCTTCCGTCGGCGGGGTTCACGGCGAACTGGATGTTGGAGCCGCCCGTCTCGACGCCGATCTCGCGGATGATCGCGATCGACGCGTCGCGCATCACCTGGTATTCCCTGTCGGTGAGGGTCTGGGCGGGAGCGACGGTGATGGAGTCCCCCGTGTGGATGCCCATGGCGTCGAGGTTCTCGATGGAGCAGATGATGACGACGTTGTCATTCCGGTCGCGCATGACCTCGAGCTCGAACTCCTTCCAGCCGATGACGGATTCCTCGATGAGTATCTCCGTGATCAGCGAGCTTTCAAGGCCCCTCATGGCGAGTGCCTCGAACTCCTCCACGTTGTAGGCAACGGACGCTCCGGTGCCGCCCAGTGTGTAGCTGGGACGGATAATGAGGGGAAAGCCTACCTCGCGCGCGACGACGCGCGCCTCTTCCATGGCGTGGGCGAGACCGCTTCTCGGGACCTCGAGGCCTATCTTCTCGATGGCCGCCTTGAACTCCTCCCTGTCCTCCGCCTTCTTGATGGCGCGGTAATCGGCCCCGATGAGCTCGACGCCATACTTCTCGAGTATGCCCCGCTCGGCGAGGATCGTCGCAAGGTTGAGGCCCGTTTGTCCGCCGAGGGTGGGGAGGATAACGTCGGGCCTTTCCGTCTTTATGACCTCTTCCATGACCTCAGGTATCAGGGGCTCCACGTAGACCCTGTCCGCCATGTCGGGGTCCGTCATGATCGTCGCCGGGTTCGAATTGACGAGGATGACCCGATACCCCTCTTCGCGGATGGCCTTGCATGCCTGGCTCCCCGAATAGTCGAACTCGCAGGCCTGGCCTATGACGATCGGCCCCGATCCGATAATGAGTACGCTCTTGATGTCCGTTCTTTTAGGCATTGCCTTCCTTCCTGTTACCCTGCATCATGTTCCGGAATTTCTCGAAAAGACCGTAGGAGTCGTGGGGGCCGGGCGACGCCTCGGGATGGTACTGGACGGAAAACGCGGGGTACTTCTCGTGCTCGATACCCTCGGCGGTGCCGTCATTGAGGTTGACATGGGTCACCCGGATGGCCTGTCCCTTGATGGAATCGACATCAACGGCAAACCCGTGGTTCTCAGAGGTTATGTATACCTTGCCCGTCGCCGTCTCCCTGATGGGCTGGTTGGCACCCCGGTGGCCGAATTTGAGCTTGTATGTCCTGCCGCCCAACGCCAGGCCCAGGAGTTGCTGACCCAGGCAGATACCAAATATGGGGACCCGGCCGACAAGCTTCTCTATCTCCCTGATGGCGTAAGGCACCGCCTCGGGGTCTCCCGGTCCGTTGGAGAGAAGCACCCCGTCGGGCCGCATGGCGATGATGTCCTCCGCCTTCGCCTTCGCCGGCACGACGGTGACGCGGCAACCCTTCTGACGCAGGATCCTGAGGATGTTCCTCTTGACACCGAAGTCCATGACAACACAGTGGAGCGCCCGGGCGCCCGGGTCGAACCCCGGTCCGCCGTCAAACTCATAGGGCGCATCGCAGGTCACGCCGCTGACGAGGTCGACACCCACTATCCCCCGGGAATCCTGCGCCTTTTTCACCAGGCTGTCCCGGTCGTGGTCCGTGGTGGATATGACGCCCCTCATGACACCGCGCACCCTGAGGTGGCGGGTGAGCGCCCTCGTGTCTATCTCCTCCACCGCGATGATGTTGTGTCTGCGGAAATAGTCGCCGAGGTCGCCCGTCGCCCTCCAGTTGCTCGTTATCCGGGAAAACTCCCGCGCGATGAACCCTTCCACCTTGGGCCCGCCGGATTCGACGTCTTCATCGTTGATTCCATAGTTGCCGATGAGCGGATAGGTCATCGTGACGATCTGTCCCTTGTAGGAGGGATCGGTCATGATCTCCTGATATCCGGTCATGCTCGTGTTGAAGACGATCTCCCCCTCCTTCTCCCCCTCGAGACCAAAACCTCTTCCTTCGAAGACCGTACCGTCCTCGAGCGCCACGAAGGCCTTCATCGTTTCCCTCCACAGGCCTTCACACAGACACCGCATATGTGATGGCCGATATTGCGTTCTTTTCTGAACCTGCTGAGCATCTCATAACACCCGTGGTGGTCAAACTCGCTCCTCTCCATCCTGATGGCCCCCGCCGGACACATCGCGACGCAGGCTGTGCAGCTTCCACAATCCCGGCCCAGCTCCGGGTTCGCCTCGAGGGGCATGTCGGTCAGGACCGTGTTGTACCTGGCCTGCGACCCGAAGGGGGGGTGAACGAGCAGGTTGTTCCGCCCGACCCATCCGAGACCTGCCATGACCCCCACCTTCTTGTGGTTGATGTGGCCCCGCTGCCTCTGCCAGTCCACCACCTGGGAAGCGGCGAAGGGGATCGCCCTGAACCCTTCCCTTTCTATCGATCTGCCGAGAAAATATCCGATCATGTCAAGCCTGTAGTTTAACTGGCGGTAGTGGTGGAGGTACAACTGGGTCGGACCGTCCTTCAGGGTGCGCAAGACCCCTACCGACAGTACAATGCCAAAAGAGATGGCGAATGGTAACTCCCCCGCGGTTAGGTCGCCGATGCCCGTTATCTCCTCACCGTAGCGGGACATGTCCGCCACCCCGAAGGTGTCGACGTCGAGGTCGCGGAGCCATCCCTCGATCTTCCCGTTATGCGTTGCCCTTCCCTCTTCCTCTCTCATAGCATTCCCTTCTTCTTGAAATGGACAAGCAGCGCCGTGATGGAAGCCGGGGTGACCCCCGGGATCCGGGACGCCTGGCCGAGAGTCGACGGTCTGACCGTCATGAAACGTTCGACGACCTCCCGTGAAAGACCCGATACCTCCCCGTAATCAAGGTCCCGGGGTATCCTCCTGTTGTCGAGCTTGCTTGTCCTGGCGACGAGTTCGAGCTGGCGGTCGGTGTAGCCCCGGTATTTCACCTCGATCTCCACCTGACAGGCGATATCGCTCTCGACGTCCCGCAATCCCTCATGAATACCCTTCAAGTCCTCAAAGGTGATGTCTGGCCGCTTGAGGAGTTCCTCGAGGGTCAACGGGTTCGTGATCGCCTCGATCCCGTTCTCTCCGAGCAGCCTCTGTGTCTGTCTCGTGGGCCGGAGCCTCATACCCCTCAGGAGCGAGAAGGCCTCGCCGACCTTCCTCTTCTTCTCCAGGACCCGCGCATAGCGCCCGTCACCCACCACACCGATGGCGTGCCCCTTTTCCGTCAGCCTCAGGTCCGCGTTGTCTTCCCTCAAAAGGAGACGGTGTTCCGCCCGGGACGTGAACATGCGATAGGGTTCATCGACGCCTTTCGTAACGAGGTCGTCTATGAGGACGCCGATATACGCCTCGTGGCGGCCAAGCACGAAGTCACCGTCCCCCCGCAGACGGAGCGCGGCATTGATCCCCGCCATGAGTCCCTGCGCGGCGGCCTCTTCGTAGCCGGTGGTCCCGTTTATCTGGCCCGCGAAATAGAGGTTTGGCACGAGCTTCGTCTCCAGTGTCGAATAGAGCTGGGTGGGATACGCAAAATCGTACTCTATCCCGTACCCCGGCCGGGTTATATGCACCTCTTCGAGACCCTCGACAGTCCTCAGCATCGCGATCTGGATATCGAGGGGAAGGCTCGTGGAAAGACCGTTGGGGTAATACTCCACCGTGTCGATCCCCTCGGGTTCGATGAAGATGCGGTGCCTCGACCGGTCGCTGAACCTCACTATCTTGTCCTCTATGGATGGACAGTACCTGACCCCCGTTCCCTTGATGATACCCGTGAAGAGGGGAGAGCGGTCGAAACCGCCTCGGATGACGTCATGCGTCTTCTCGTTCGTGTACGCAAGGTAGCAGGGGACAAGGCGGTTCCTTACCTCCCCGGTCATGAAAGAGAAGGGAACGGGCGGATCGTCACTCGGCTGCGGGACCATCTTTGAGAAATCTATCGTTCTGGCGTCGAGCCTCGGGCAGGTGCCCGTCTTCAGACGGCCAAGCTGGAAGCCAAGCTCCCGGAGGCTATCCGACAGGCCCACAGAGGGCATATCGCCCAGCCTGCCCCCCTCGAAATGCTCGAGGCCGACGTGGATGAGCCCCCTGAGGAAGGTCCCCGTCGTCAGAATGACCGCCGGGCCCGCGAAGCGTTCCCCGAGCATCGTTTCCACTCCGGCAGCCGCGCCTTTTTCGATGAGCACGTTTCGGGCTACCCCCTGGCGTATCGAAAGACCCCCGGTCTCCTCCAGTCTTCTTTTCATTCTCCGGGCATAGAAGGCCATGTCCGTCTGTATCCTCGTCGCGCGGACCGCAGGGCCCTTCTTCGTGTTGAGCACCTTGAACTGGATGCCGGCAGCGTCGGTATTGACGCCCATCTCCCCGTCGAGGGCATCGATCTCCCTGACGAGATGACCCTTGCCGAGACCGCCTACGGCGGGGTTGCAGGACATGTAGGCAATATGGTCGAGATTCATGGTCAAAAGAAGCGTCCGCGCCCCCATGCGCGCCGCGGCAAGCGCCGCCTCGCACCCGGCATGACCGGCCCCCACTACGATGATGTCATAGGAATCCATGCGCAAAGTCCTCAAAAGCCGTATATTGTAGCAGGAATCACGCCTCTTTTCCACCCGCTTCGGAGATAATGCATTATCACTGTTCAATTATTCTTATCCACATGGTAGGATGAAGGAAAAAGTGACCGGGAGGATTCCATGGAAGAAAAGGCCATCGGTGTCGTTGTCGGATATTTTGCCAGGATCGGGGTTGCGGCCATAAGGATCACCGAAGGGGGGTTGAAGGTCGGTGACCGTATCAGGATAAAGGGCCATTCCACGGACCTCGAAGAGGAGATCGAGTCGATGCAGGTTGAGCACGAGAACGTTCAGGCGGTCGGTGCGGGCACCGATGTGGGGATCAAGGTTAGAGAAAGGGTGCGCGAACACGACGTCATCTACCTGTTGACATAGAAAGTTCATACGCGCCGGGTCCTTCGCACGTGACGCCGCCGGTCCCGACCGCCGGCAAAGGCTTCTTTTTTGCTCTTCAGGGCTGACAGAGCGACCCTTGTGTGTTATAAAATACGCAAACGATCTCAGGGAAAATGGAGGAGCAATGGAAGACAAAGAATTGAAGGAGCGTTTCCTGGATATTTTCGAGACGGCGACCCCCATTCTCGAAGACCTGAAGAAGGGGTTCTTCGCCCAGCAGGCGGGGCTCATACAGGAATGCGAGAAGAAGTTCGGCGACCTGCTCATCTCGCGCGTTCCCTACGTCGAAAAGATCATCGGGGAAAAGCAGAAGAGCGAAGCGGACAAGAAGTACGTGCGCCTTATCCCCGCTCTGCAGACCATCGCTCTGGCCATCGAGAACCTCATGTACAAGATGGAAGCGAAGGTCTCTCATAACATCCTTTTCAGCGAAAAAGCGCTTTCCGAGGTCCGTGACCTGTATAGCATCATGCAGGAGCAGTTCCGCGACACGAAGGACTACATACAGACGAAGAACCCGGGCCTTCATCAGGTGATCAAGCAGCACATGGAGAGAATGTTCAAGATGATCGAAGAGCTTGCGGTGGTCCATCAGAATAGGCTTATCACGGGGATATGTATGCCCCAGGCATCCTATCTCTATCTTGACATCACCGATTCTTTGAAGCGGATCACCCGGGGACTCGTGGATTTCGCCGACAAGGTTTAGTGGTTGGAGATCTCTCCCCAGGAGCTTGCCCGTTCGATCACCGGCTGTGACGTTGCGGGCAGACTGGCCGCATGTCCCTTCAGCGGAGAGGTCTTTCTCGTGGGAGGGGCCATACGGGAGATCGCCCTCGGCAGGCAACCGCGCGACTGGGACCTTGCTCTCTCCGAACTCTCCGATCTCGCGCGCTTTGAGGAGGTCTTCGGCAGGCGGTCCTTCCTCCTTGGAAAGAAACCCATCCAGACACACCGGCTCGTGGCCGGCGAAACCGTACTCGACATCACGATCCTCGAGGAGAGCATCGAGCAAGACCTCAGGAGACGTGACTTCACGATGAACGCCGTCGCCTTCGACCTCCGGCGGGACCGGGTCATCGACCCCTTAAACGGGCTTCATGATATCGAAAGGGGACTCATCCGCTACCCCGCCCGCGACACCATCGCCAGCGATCCATTGAGGATGCTCAAGGCCGCCCGCCATTTCGCCGCCCTCAAAGGTTTCACGCTCGATCCCGAACTCATTGAGGCAATGGCCTCTTCCCGAGATCTCATTCGAAAGACGGCACCGGAGAGGATCAAATACGAATTCGACCTTATCATGGTCTCCGACGGGGTCCATCGCGGGATCGAGATGCTCACGAGAACGGGCCTTATCTTCGAGATCGTTCCCGAGCTTGAGGCATTGCGCGTCATGGACGTGGAAAAGAATTTCTCCCTCGAGACCTTCGGCCATACCCTTCTCGGATTCTCATTCCTCCATACCCGCGGCGGCCGCTACCTCACCGACCGGGCGGACGCGAAGGATGTCGGTTATGCGCTGCTCTTCCATGACCTCGGAAAGGCCCACACTTATTCCTATGACAAGGTCAAGGGCCTCGTCCACTTCTTCAACCACGAGCGCCGGTCACAGGAGATAGCCTCGGCCATTATGGAGCGGTTACGCTTCAGCACACATGAGATGAAACGGATATCGACCCTGATAGAACACCACATGCGGATATTCCTCATCAGTTCCGCGGAGGCAACGGAAAAGGCAGTAAGACGCCTCATCTACAAAATGGGTGACCTCATCCCGGAGCTCATAGCTCTCACGCTCTGCGACATGTACGGAAGCTCCGGCGGGGAAGAGAACCCTTCGACGCACCAGGTCATTCAGAATTGCGATTCCATCATGGCGGCATGGCATGAATCGAAAAGAGAGCCCCTCCCGAGGCTCCTGTCCGGCAGGGACCTCCTGACCATGGGCTTTGACGAGGGACCCCTTCTCGGCAGATGCCTCGACACGGTCCGCGACAGACAGGTATCGGGCGAAATGAAAACCCGCGAAGAGGCCCTGCAATTCGCGAAAGAATTCCTGAGCAAGAACGAGCATGGCGAACTACACCCCACGGAGGACCCGCCAGTTGATTTCTGAGAACACGTCCTGCACATCCTATTCGTCCAATGTGTCGTATAGGTCCCATCTTTCCTGTAAGTCCTATTCCACCACAGCCGCCCGTACCTCATGAAACGTTCCGTCACATCACTCCCCCTTCATACCGGCCGCGCGCCGGCATGGCTCTTCGACAGGATGAAGCGGCTCTGCGGGGCCCTTATCGAGGTCATCATCATGGAATATGACTCCCGCGAGCTTCTTGCCCGGCTTGCGGACCCTTTGTGGTTCCAGGCGCTGGGGTGCGCCGTGGGTTTCGACTGGCACTCGAGCGGGTTGACGACAACTCTGTGCGGGGCCCTCAAGGAAGGGCTGACCTTGCTCGATGATGACGTGCCGCTCGCCATATGCGGCGGCAAGGCCAAACGGGCGATCAGGACGCCCGACGACATCCGCGGCTACGGTGAAAAATGGGGAATCGATGTCTCCGGAATGGTCACGATGAGCAGGCTCTGCGCGAAGATAGACAACACGGCCGTTCAAGACGGATACAGCCTCTACCATCACACGTTCATTTTCACCCCCGACGGTTCCTGGACCATCATCCAGCAGGGGATGTCGGCCGAAAAGAAGGACGCCCGGCGTTACCAGTGGCTTTCCCGGGACGGCCTCGATGTCATGTCCGACCCCCACACGGGAATAACCTGTGATCAAACGCGGGAGGTCCTCAACTTTGTCGCCGGCCGCAGTGCCGATGCCAGGGACGCCGTGGTCGACTTCGCCTCGGAAAACCCCGACAAAATGGCTTCGACATGGAAGGACATCGCCCTTTCCATGCCCAGGCGCCACTACATATCCGCCGGGGACGTGAACGCGGGACGGCTCCTGAAGGCCTTCAATGCCATCCACGAGGCACACCCGAAATCCTTCCGGGAACTCCTCGAGATACGAGGCGTCGGTCCGCGGACCGTGGGCGCCCTCGCACTCGTGTCAGAGCTCGTCTACGGCGCTCCCCCGAGCTTCGCCGACCCCGCCCGTTTCAGCTTCGCCCACGGGGGAAAGGACGGATACCCCTTCCCCGTCGACAAACCCACCTACGAGCATTCCATCGACTTCCTGAAAACCTGCATAGACAAGGCAAAAATGGGCGACAGGGACAAACTAGACACCTTTAAAAGACTGGGAAAGATATAGCAAGAGGTGATAGGTCATGGGTTATGGGTCACATCTGTCCAAAACAGGTCTACGGCAACGAACATGCTGACTCTCAGGAGCGATCCAGGGAGACAAAATGACCAATAATCAAATTCCAATGACCAATGAAAAAGATAATGACCAATTCACCAATAACCAATTGAACCAAGGGAAGGGTCCAACGGAGTCCCTGTATCGCTTTCTTTTTGGTTATTGGTTATTTTCTGTTTCTCTGGTCATTGGAATTTGGTCACTTGGTCATTGTCTTCTTCAGAAGAGATCGACCTCGTCCGATATGGAGGATCTACCCGTGCCAACTCATTGTTTTATAAAGAGCGGATCCCGGGAAGTGGATTATCCTGGACAGCAGTGGGTTATGGGTGATGGGAAAAGCAAAAAGATCGGTCATTGGTCACTGCGTTTCTCCGGTCTTCCCTATGACCTATAAGCTGTTCTTTCTTTTCCCATCACCCCGAGTTATCTGTCTTCTCAGTATTCCGGTTCTCCCGGCTTCGTGATCCGCCTGTATTCCTTGAGGTCGAGGGCGTGGTCCGTGCCGGGTTCGATGGTGGCGTCTTTGGAGTAGCCGTAATTCGACCAGTACCCCGTGCCGCCCTTCTCGAGGAACTCGAGCATCAGGATCGTCTTCACGCTCTTGTAGCCGTACTTGTCGGGCATGAGCAGGCGAAGCGGGCCTCCATACTCCGGGGGAAGGGGGCCGTCATTCATTTCGTAGGCAAAGAGAACCCGGGGCTTCAGGAGTTCCTCGAGGGAGATGTACTCATAGTAGTCATCGGCCGAATAAAAATAGAGATGCCTGGCCCGGGAGGAGGGCTTCACCAGATCGAAGAGGGCCTTCGGCCTGAACCCTGACCATTTCGCCTTGCTCGACCATGACTCGACGCATTTCATGCGCGATACCTGCGTCACCTTCGGAAGCCCCCGAATGGCCGCAAGACTGATGTTCTGCGGTCTCTCGCAGAGCCCGCCCACCTTGAGGACCCACGTTGCCGGGTCCACGGGCCGTATGGGCTTTATGAACCGGATGTAGAAGCCCTCCCGGTCCTCGTTGTCAAGGAGCTTCCCCATCTCTTTCGCTTCCGCCGAATGGGGCATGAGAAAGGATACAAAGAGGACGCAGATGAAGCGCATCGCATCCCGTCTGTCCATTTCCCTGAAGGCATCCATACCACAAGTATAGCCTTGACCCTTGACAAACAGAAGCGGATAATTACATTTAGGAACGCTCGAGCACCCCTATATAAGGAGTCGGCCATGTTGATAATTGAAGATTTGCAGGTGGAACTGGCGGGAAGGATGCTCCTCAAGGACATCGACCTTGAGATCAGGCCGGGGGAGACCCACATCCTCTTCGGTCCCAATGGGTCCGGCAAGACATCCCTTCTCATGACCATCATGGGTTATCCGCAGTACATCGTCAGGAAAGGGAAGATAACCTTCAAGGGAACGGACATAACCCATGCCCCCCTCAACGAGCGGGCCGCCCTCGGGATCGGGATGTCCTACCAGCGGCCTCCCACCATAAACGGCCTCAAGACCAGGCAGATGATCGACATCTGCGCCAAAACAAAGGTGGACGCCGAGGAGATGGCACGGTCCCTCAACTTCGAGGACTTCCTCGACAGGGACGTCAATGCCGGTTTCTCCGGAGGGGAGATCAAGCGCTCGGAACTCCTCCAGCTCAAGGCCCAGGACCCCGACCTCATGCTCTTCGACGAGCCCGAATCGGGGGTCGACATCGAGAATATGGCCCTCATCGGAAACACGATTGCCCAGATCCTTCAGAAGGAATCCCCGAAAGCGGGGAACGTAAAACCTATCGCCCTGCAATGGAAGGAAAGGACGAAAATGGGGCTCATCATCACCCACACGGGGTATATCCTCGATTATGTGCCGGCGGACAAGGGCCAGGTCCTCTATGACGGAGTCCTGGCCTGTGCGGGCAATCCCCGCGAGATATTCGGGTGTATCGGACAATTAGGCTATGAGGAGTGTGTGAAATGTACAGTCTAGAAGAGCTTGAACAGAAGGCCCGCCAGGCGGTCGGCAAGAAAGCCGCCTTCGGTGACGATGTCGATCTCGACTCCTTCGACAGGTCCTTCGTGCCCCATAAGTACCTCGCCGAGGAAGAGATCTGTGCCATCCCGGAGGAGGAACAGCAGCGTCTCATAATGTCGGGGCTCGACGTGACCGACACGGGCAGGGGCGGAACATATTTCCAGAAGGACACCACCGTCGTCCATTGCCACAGCGATGAGGAAGGCATCGAGGTCATGCCCGTGACGGAGGCACTGAAGAAGCATGATTGGGTCAGGGAATACTTCTGGAAGCTCGTTCCCGTGGACCAGGACAAGTACACGGCATCGGCCTTCCTCGACCTCCACGACGGGTACGTTATCCGGGCCCTTCCCGGCAGCAAGAGCATCTACCCCATCCAGGCGTGCCTCTACCTCGACAAGGAGAACCTCCAGCAGAACGTCCACAACCTTATCATCGCCGAGGAGGGATCGGAGCTGCACATCATCACGGGCTGTGCCACATCCCCTCACATGAAGCGCGGCGTCCATGTGGGCATATCGGAGTTCTTCGTCAAGAAGGGTGCCAAACTGAGCTTCACCATGATCCACAACTGGGCCGAGGAGATGAGCGTCCGCCCCCGCTCCGTCGCCCGCGTCGAGGAAGGAGGCGTCTTCATCAACAACTACATCTGCATGAAGCCCGTGCAGTCCATACAGATGTATCCCACGACGCACCTTGTCGGAGACGACGCCACGGCCATGTTCTACAGCGTCATCGTCGGGACCCCGGGCTCCTACCTCGACATCGGCGGGAGGATCTACCTCAAAAACAGGGGATGCCGTGCCGAGATAGTGCAAAGGTCCATCAGCAACGGCGCCCACATCATCAACCGCGGCCATCTCATCGGCGAGGCACCCGACATCAAGGCACACCTCGAGTGCAAGGGACTTCTGCTGAGCGGAGGCATCATCGATTCGATACCGCAGCTCGAAGGCCACGTCGAAGGCGTCGACATGTCACACGAGGCCGCCGTGGGAAAGGTTGCCCAGGAGGAGATAAATTACCTCATGTCGCGGGGGATAACGGAAGAAGAGGCAACATCCACAATTGTGCGGGGATTTCTCAGCGTGGATATCAAGGGTCTTCCCGCGCCCCTGAAGCAGGAAATAGACCGCGCGATAGATAGAAGCAACAAGGACGCCGTCTGAAGGAGGGACACCCGTGAAGCGCAGGGACTTTCTGAAGCTTGGAGTTTCGACGCTCGTGGCAAGCCAGCTTCCCGGCACCCTTCTCGGACAGACCGGGCAGTCTGTCGTCGCCGTCTCCCAGGGGAGCGATTATGCCGCCGTCACACGCAAGACGATAACCGCGCTCGGCGGCATGAAGGCGTTCGTGAAACCGGGGAACACCGTCGTGGTCAAGCCGAACATCGGCTGGGACAGAAAACCCGAATATGCGGCCAACACCCACCCCCTGGTGGTGAAGGCCATCGTTGAAGAGTGTCTCGCATCGGGCGCGAGGAGGGTCAAGGTCTTCGATCACACATGCAACGACGCGCGCCGTTGCTACGAAAACAGCGGCATCCAGGCGGCCCTGAAGGGTATGAGGAATGTCGATATCCGGTTCGTCGAGAACGACCGCTTCAGGAAGACGGCCCTCAACGGGCTTTTCCTGAAGGAGTGGGCCCTTTATGACGATGCCCTTAACAGCGATGTGTTCATCAATGTGCCCATCGCCAAGCATCACAGTCTGACGGGGCTCACCCTGGGTCTCAAGAACATGATGGGGATAATGGCGGACAACCGGGGATACATTCACCGCAGCATAGAGGACGCCCTTTGCGACGTAAACAGTGTTGTGAAGAGTCATCTCGTCATCATCGACGCGACGAGAATCCTCACCGCCCACGGCCCCCAGGGGGGTGACCTCAAGGACGTGAAGGTCATGAACACGGTGATCGCCTCCCGGGACATCGTGGCCGCGGACGCCTATGCCACCACCCTCTTCGAAATGAAACCCCAGGACCTCTCCACAACCGTCGCGGCACACAAGCGCGGGCTGGGGGAGATGGACCTGAAGAAAATGAAAGTTTTAAGTTTTAGGTTTTAAGTGAGACAAGTTTTAGGTTTTAAGTTTTAAGTGAAAGACGTAAGGAGACGAGAATGTCTATCCCGTTGTCGGAAACACTCTTCCCCGGTCTCTGCTCAGAACCTAAGACTTTTCATAGGCCAACTGTATGATGTTTAGAGCCATGCAGATGTTTACGATGTGAGTAAATGAGGTCTTTAACCTGAAACTTAAAACCTAAAACTTAAAACGGTCTTTATGAGACTTCCCGCCTCCCGCATCTCCCAATTCCTCTTCCTGGCACTCTTTGTGTTCCTTTTCATCATCACCGACTATCGGGGGAAGGATGAGATAACCGTTGCCGTCAACAGCTTTTTCAGGGCGAATCCGCTCGTCCTGGTGAGCTACGTATTGGCCGTGAAGGGTTTTACGCTGCTTCTCCTGCCGGCGCTCTTGATGGCGATCTTCACCGTTATTCTGGGAAGGTTCTTCTGCGGCTGGATATGCCCCCTGGGGACCGTGATCGATCTCATCACTCGCAGTATCCCGAAGAGCGCCCCCATCCGTTTCCTGAAAGGCTCGTTCAGGCACTATCTCCTCTTTACGCTTTTGGTGATGGCCCTGTTTTCCGTGAACGTCTCGGGCGTCTTCGACCCCATCGCGATCCTCGTGAGGGCCCTTACCCTCTTCTTCTATCCCCTCGTCGGCCATGTGGCCAGGGCGGGGTGGTCGGGCCTCTATCAGGTTGCCGGAGAAGGACGCGATAATGTCGCATTTCTCTATGATTTTCTCCGGGATTACGTCCTGCCTTTCCGCGAGACCTTCTATCCCCTGGCGTTCCTCTCCCTCGCCGTCTTTCTTTTCATCCTCGCCCTTGAAAGGTTCGAAAGGAGGAACTGGTGCAGGAACATCTGCCCGCTGGGCACGCTTCTCGGGCTTCTTGGACGCTTCTCCCTCTTTCGGAGGGTTCCCGGAAAGATCTGCAACGACTGCGGCGACTGCCGCTCGCACTGCCCCTCCGCTTTTGACGAGGATATACTGCAGACCGACAACTGCATCCGGTGTATGCAGTGCCGGACACGGTGCCGCTTCGGCCGCGTCAGGTTCCCGCTCGGCTGGAAAAGATCCTTCCTGCCGGTTATCGAAAGACAGGGGCAACCCCTCATGTCGAAGAGGATCTTCCTCACAAGCCTGGTTTCGGGCTTCTTCCTCTCCAGGGCGTTCTCCTTCCGTCACCCTGAAAAGGACCACCGTCTCCTTCGCCCTCCGGGCGTCACGAGCGAGGGTGATTTCCTCAAGAAGTGTGTCCGGTGCGGCGAGTGCATGAAGGTGTGCCTGCGAAGCGCCCTCTACCCCGATCTCACACGGGCGGGTGTCACGGGCCTGTTCATGCCCGTCATCATACCCCGGCTGGGATACTGCGAATACAATTGCTCCCTCTGCGGACAGGTTTGCCCCACCGGCGCCATACCCCGGCTCCCCCTTGAACAAAAGAGAAAGAGCGTCATCGGCACTGCCGTCATAGACAGGAACATCTGCCTGCCCTTCGCGAAGAAGCTCAACTGCATCGTCTGCGAGGAACACTGCCCCATCCCCAAAAAAGCCATACGCTTCGAGACCGTGGACGATATCGACCATAAGGGTAGAAGGGTCACCCTCAAGCAACCCTACATCGTCGACGAGCTCTGCAACGGCTGCGGAATATGCGAGAACAAGTGCCCGCTTGAAGGCCGCTCCGCGGTGGAGGTCTTCGCGGGAAAGAAAGGCTGAAGCCCGAACCGGAAGGGGTTTGACCGTTGGAACCGTTGGAACCGTTGGAACCGTTGGAGTGTTGGCGGGGCTGGGGCATCCTCTCTCTGTATGAGGGACTGAAGCTACCCTGGCGCTTAAGACGGCTGCTAACCGTCTCTCGGTTCCAACGGTTCCAACGGTGCTAACGGTTTCTCATCTTTCTCCCAGTACGCTTCTTATGATCTCATCCAGTTCCGCCATGAGGCAGGGCTTGGCGATGATTCCTTTGAAACCGTAGTCCCGGTAGTTCGCCATGACGGGGTCGTTGGAGTAGCCGCTGGAGACTATTGCCCTGACACCCGGATCAATGGCGAGGAGTTCCTTCAAAGTATCCTTTCCTCCCAACCCTCCGGGCACGGTGATGTCGAGAAGGACGATGTCAAAGGGTGTGCCCCGAGCGGTTGCTTCACGGTATATGGCGATCGCGTCCCGGCCATCCGCCGAGGAGGTTACATCATAACCGAGGCCCTCCAGCATCTCCTTCGTGGTCTTACGTATCATCGAGTCGTCGTCCATGTGCAGGACCCTCGCCCGAAGCACGGTGCTCCTCATGTCCCGGATGTCCCTCGTGATGGAGGCGGCTAAACGCCGTGACGCCTTCAGGTAGATAAAGAAGGTCGTTCCCGAACCGGGCTCGGATTCCAGCGTGATATACCCGTCATGGTTCTTGATGATCGAATAGGATGTCGCGAGCCCGAGACCGCTGCCCCTGTCCTTGGTCGTAAAGTAGGGATCGAAAACCTTCTGCACGTGTTCCGGCGCGATGCCGGTACCATGATCCTTCACCGATATTCTGACATAACTGCCGGGCTTAAGCAGGGCGCCATGCTCCACCGTCGCATGGTCGGCTGCAAGGTTCGCGGCCTCGATCGTGATCGTCCCGCCACCGGCCATGGCCTGCTGGGAATTAATGACGAGATTGTTTATGACCTGACTCATCTGACCCTCGTCGATATCCACGGGGAAAAGGTCTTCGGCGAACGTGAAATCGCATCTGATCCCTGAACCCGTGAGGGCGAAACTGGCCGCCTCTCTGACCACGTTCTCGATGGAGGTGGTCCTCAGGATGGGGGAGCCGCCCTTGGAGAAGGTGAGGAGTTGCAGGGTCAGGTCCTTGGCCCTCAATACCGCCTGTTCCGCATCTTCGAGACGTTTCAACACCCTCTCGTCCGACGGTTCGGCGTACATCTTTGCCAGAGATACGTTCCCCAGTACGGCCGCAAGGATATTGTTGAAATCGTGGGCTATTCCTCCCGCCAGGATACCCACCGATTCAAGCTTGCTCATCTTCTGCAACTCCTCGTCCATTCTCTTCTTTTCCGTCACGTCCCGAAAGACAAGCACCACGCCGGCGATATTGCCGTCCCCGTCCCGGATGGGGGCGCCGCTGTCTGCTATGACAAGCTCCCGCCCGTCCCTCGAGATGAGAGCCGTGTGGTTTGCAAGGCCCACGACCGTGCCCATCCGCAGCACCTTGTCGACGGGGCTTTCGCACCTTGCGCGGGTCCTCTCGTTGATGATGTGGAAGACGTCGGTAAGCTCTCTTCCGGCGGCCTCCCCCTGTTTCCATCCCGTCAGGTCCTCGGCGACGTCATTCATAAGGACGATCCTCCCGTCGGCATCAGTGGCGATCACCCCGTCGCCGATGGAATGCAACGTGACGGCAAGGCGCTCCTTCTCGTTTGCCAGCGCCTCCTCGGCAAGACGCCGCTCCGTTATGTCCTCGAAGGAGACAATGTAGTCGCCTCTCTCGAGACGGACGGTGATGAAGTTGATGAGCTTCGTCGCCCCGTCCCTGCACGCCACGGGAAAGGTTCTCGGCATCTTTTCTCCGGCGTCCCTGGTGCTGTTGTCGTGATGCCAGGCGTCGGCCGCGATCCTCCTTACCGATTCGTCGGGGTAGGCGCGTTCGAACCACGCTGCTCGGTCCGGTATCTCGGCAAGGGTGTACCCGAAGATCTCCGTGAACTTGGGGTTCACATAGAGATACCTGTCGTCCCTGTCGAACATGGCCATCCCGAAAGGGGCGTGCTCGATGAGGACCTGGAACTTCTGCCGCTCCTCGTTCAGTCTTTCCTCGGCCAGCTCTTTGTCGGAGACGTCCCGGGCGAAACAGAAGATGAAATCCTCTCCATTGTAGGCAACATGGTTTGCGATAACCTCAACAGGGAAGACACGGCCATCTTTTGCCTGGTGATGGGACCTGAAGGTGATGGAACCATCTTCCGCCATGCACCTGCCTATGGCGGAGAGCTCTCTCCTGGTGTGGTCGGGATCCACATCCACGACCCTGAGGGCGAGAAGCTCCTGCTTCGTGTACCCGAGCTTGTTGCAGGCGGCCTCGTTCACATACACGAAACAGCCGTCGGGCCTGATCCAGAAGATCGATTCCGACGCATGTTCAATGGAGAATCTGGTGAGCCAGAGCTCCTCCTCCCGCATTCGTCTCGCCGTCACGTCTCTCATGTACACCAGCGCTACGGTCTCCCCCCTGTAAGTCGTCCCCGTAGCGGAAACCTCAATATAGACGATGTCACCGTCGCGCTTCACCCCCTTGAACTCGTACCGCTCCGGCATTGCCTCGCCGCGCTGCCTGCGCTGCGTGAAATCCGCCACCCTCTGGTGGTCGTCAGGATGGACGGTAAGGGATTGTGGTTTTCCGATGATGTCGGCGGGGCTGTCATAGCCGAAGATCTCGACGAACTTTCCGTTTACGTAAAGATGGATACTGCCTTTCAGGATAGCCACGCCGTCATTGGAATTCTCGATGGCCGTCCGGTACCGCTCCTCCGACTCCCTGAGGGCCTCCTCGGCCCGGCGGACAGCCGTCACATCACGGCTGACCACGGCGATCTTTGCCACCGACCCTCGCCGGTCGAGAACTGGATAATAACAGCTCTCGAGCCAGACACCATCCCGGAAATCGGTACAGGAAAGGGGCCTTCTTCCCGTGATTATCCTCTCCATCAGGGCCTTCCTGCTGCGGGCCACATCGGGTGAGAAATAATCGAATATGTTGCTGCCCACCATCTCCTCCACATCATGGTTGAAACGGCGCGCCAGATCCTCATTGAGCGTAATGATCGTCCCTTCGTTGTCCATGACGAAAGCAGCGTCGGGCGGGGTATCGAAAAAAACGCGGACGTCATCCTCTCCGCGGGAGGATGCAGCCTGTTCCGTCTCCAGATCATAGTCGTTCATAACCACCTCACAACAGGGGTACCGTGCCCCAACTCCACGGGGGACGGGTACACTTACCTCGCTCATGTCTTTCCTGAATCCTATCCAGGTTTTTCTCTGTTTGGAAAGCCCGTGCCTGACCCCGATTCCTCGTCATTATTCTACGAACCTTTTGGACCAAAAGGCAAGGATTTCGAACATCTCCCCTGCTTGATAAAAGGCGCAAAATGTTTATAATGTATAGGACAAATTTCCGCGGGGGTCAGGTGAACAGATTCAAGACATTCTTTCTCATGACCGTCCTTACCATCATTCTGGTCGGTCTTGGCGGTATCTTAGGGGGCAGGTCCGGGGGCATGATCGCCTTCGCCGTTGCCCTCGTCATGAATGTCGTCAGCTACTGGTTCTGCGACAGGATAGTCCTCAGGATGTACGGAGCGACAGAGGTGTCCCCTGCCGAGGCACCGCAGCTTCACGGCACGGTCGCGTCCCTGGCTGGGCGCGCCGGCATTCCAATGCCGAGGGTCTTCATTATCGAGGATGACAGCCCGAACGCCTTTGCCACCGGCCGCAATCCAGAACACGGGGTGGTGGCGGTAACGACGGGCATCATGCGCATACTCTCGCGGGACGAACTCGAGGGTGTTCTCGCCCATGAGCTCTCCCACATAAAGCACCGCGATATCCTCATACAGAGCGTTGCCGCCACACTGGCGGGCGCCATAACCATGATAGCGAACTGGGCCAGGTTTGCGGCCTTCTTCGGGGGCTCCTCCGATGATGATGAAGGGGGCGGCAACATCTTTACCGTCATAATCTTCTCCGTCATAGCGGCCTTCGCCGCGATGCTCATCCAGCTCGCCATCTCCCGCTCCCGGGAATACCTCGCCGATGAGGGTGGTGCGAACCTGTCGGGAAATCCTCTCTTTCTCGCCGCGGCGCTGGTGAAGCTTAATGCCGGCGTAGCGCGCCATCCCATGAATGACGCGAACCCCTCCACGGCCCCGCTCTTCATAGTGAACCCCTTCAGCGCCGGCGGCGTTCGTTCCCTCTTCAGCACCCACCCTCCTATCGAAGAGAGGATCAGGAGACTGGAGGGCATGGCCTATCGGCGATAACTTCGGACATCTCCTCAGGGCCATTTCGATCCGCATCATTCGGGATGTTGAATCCGGCAGGTTCCTCGACGAGTCCATCGATTCAGCCTTCTCGCACTCGCACCTGACCGAGGGCGAACGGGCGCTGATATATCAGATAACCTCAGGGGTCATACGGTGGCGGGGATACCTTGAGCTCATCCTCTCCCGGTATGCCAAAAAGCCTGTCGAAAAGGACGTCCGCTACCTCCTCTGGATGACACTCTACCAGGTTGGATTCATGAAGAAGGCGTACTACCACGTCGTGAAAGAGGCCGTGGAGTATGCCAGGAGAGAAAAGGGGAAATTCGTGGCCGGGTTCGTGAACGCCGTTCTGAGAAGATACGTGAGCGACAGGGAGGCCCTCGCCCTGTCCCCTGCCGACGCGGTGCGTCAAGCCTTTCCGGGGTGGCTCGTCGACCGCTGGACGCTGAGGTTCGGCACGGGTCAAACGGACAGGCTCCTTGAGCTTATCAACGCCGAGCCGGAGTTCACACTCAGGGTGAACACGCTCAGGCTGACCGTGGACAGGGCGATAGAGGCGCTGGGGGACAGCGGGATAGAGGCTCGCCGCAGCCGTTTCTCACCCTCGGCGCTCACCGTGGACAGGCTCACCCCGGTGCTCTCGAGTCCCTTTTTCAGGGAGGGGTTTGTGAGCGTTCAGGGCGAGGCGTCCCAGCTCGCGGGCATGGCGGCAGCAATGGCGGGCGGCACCCTGATCCTCGACGCATGCACCGGTTCGGCAACAAAAACGAAGCAGATGAAGGAAATATGCCCTCAGGCCCGCATCATTTCCATGGACAACAGCATGAAGCGCCTTCTGTTGTCCTCGCTCGGCGACCACGTCGTCTGTGCGGACGCCCTTGCTCCGCCCTTCAGGGTTTCGTCCTTCGACACCATCCTCGTCGACGCGCCTTGCTCATCGCTCGGCATCATCCGCAAACACCCCGAGATCAAGTGGCGGCGCGGTGAAGAGGACATCTCCCGGTTCGCGGCAATGCAGCTCTCCCTGCTCAGGTCATTGTGGGACTATCTGCGTCCGGGAGGGCATATCGTCTACAGCGTCTGTTCCTTCGAGCCCGAAGAAACCACGGATGTCATTCGCAACCTGGCAGAAGATAAGAACTTTATTCTTGAAAATCCCCTGCCGTTCCTGTTTAATAGAGATTGCTTTCTTTCGTTGCCGCATGAGACGGCTCTGGACGGTTTCTTCATAGCACGAATAAGGAAACTATGAAGCTTTTGAAGATTCTATTCTATGTTGTGGCGCCGGTTCTCGTCTTCGGCCTGTCGACATACCTGACGATAAGTCTCCTCCTCAAGTTCCAGCAAACCACGATCTGCCCCGATGTCCGGGGCAAGACCGTCGAGGACGCCCGGGAGCTTCTCAGGAACAAGGGCCTCTCCCTGGTGGTCCTCAGGTACGAACGGCGGAACGATGTCCCCTATAACCACATCACCGTACAGAAACCGGACGCCAACATATCCACCAAGAAAGGGAGGGTGGTTCACGTCATCGTTTCCGAAGGGCCGGAACTCATGAAGACCCCGGGGTTCGTGGGGCTCGCCCTTGATGAAACCCAGGCGGTGTTCAGCGACAGGCACCTCGTCCTCGAAAAGACGGTCCTCGTTCCCCATGCCAGGGCGGGCAAGGTCGTCGCTCAGCTGCCGGCGGAGGGCACGGACATCCTCGAATACGGCAAGGTCACCCTCTTCGTCGGCACGGCACCGAGGTCCTACTATCTCATGGCCGACACGCGCAACATAAACTACAACGAACTCGCCGACGAGTTGGAAGCGAAGGGGATAAGATACAGGATCAACTACGCCAGAGCCGGCGAGACCCCTGCGCGCGGCGGGATCGAGTACTCGATACTTCCCAGGACAATATTCAGCTCGACGGAGGAGATCGTCATTAACATCTACTAGCCATGGAGGCTTTATGAAAGATATACTCATCGCGCCATCCATTCTCTCCTGCGACTTTCTGCGTCTCGGTCAGGAGATAAACGATGTTGAGGATGCCGGTGCGGACCTCATCCACGTGGACGTCATGGACGGCCATTTCGTTCCCAACATAACCATCGGCCCTCTGTTCGTCGAGGCTCTGCGCAGGATCAACAGGAAACCCCTCGACGTCCACCTCATGATAGAAAACCCGGCACAGTACGTGCGGCAGTTCGCGGAGGCAGGCTCCGACATCGTCACCATACACGCCGAAGCGGACAACCATCTTTTCCGGACCCTTGACGTCATCAAGGAATCAGGGGCGCGGGCCGGCATATCCTTCAATCCGGCAACACCGCTCACTATGCTCAAGCACGTCATCTCCATCGTCGACCTCGTCCTCATCATGACCGTCAACCCCGGTTTCGGCGGGCAGAAGTACATCCCCGAGATGGCCGGAAAGATCGGGGAGGCACGCAAGATGATAGATAAGGCCGGCAGGTACATAGACCTCGAGGTCGACGGCGGCATAAAGGCGGAAAACGCCGCTGAGGTCGTAAGAGCTGGAGGCAATATCCTCGTCATGGGCACGGAAATATTCCACAGCGGAGACTATCGGAAGAAGATCGACGAAGTGCACGGTAAGCTGGGCCGGTGACCATGAAACTCAGCAGGCAGAAGACGTACAAAGGCGTCTTCGACAGGGCCCGTGAAGAGCTCCTGGGAAGCGCCATGGAAGAGAAGTTCTTCCTCGCGGGCGCGAGCCACGAGCGGGCGGACAGCGGAATTCGCGTCCATGTCCCCTTTTTCGACGAAACCATCCTTTTCGACATACCGGGATTCACCTTTTCGAGCTCAAAGGGTACCAATGTCACCCTTGTCGTGAAGATCGTCATCCTTCACTATGTAAACACCGCCTCGGGGATCCCGTTTGCGGGCGAGAAAGTCGCCTACGGAGACATCCCCGCATGCATGCACTACGACCCCGTCTTCGAGAAGAGAGTGCTGAAACCCCTTGTCAGGGCATTCGGCTACGACAGGCATGCCTTTCTCGACGCGGGCCGCGGCCTCGGGGCAAAAGAGGAGGAGTTCGGCGACGCCTCGTTCACGCTTTTCGCCTTCCCGAAGGTGCCCGTCACTTTTGTTCTCTGGGAAGGGGACGCGGAGTTCCCGCCCTCGGCCAGAGCGCTCTTCGATCCTTCCGTGACCGGCTACCTGCCGCTCGAGGATATCGTGGTGGTATCGAAGCTTGCCGCCGGAAGAATACTGAAAACGGCGATGAAGAACCTCGCCGAGGAGGTGTGACATGATATTCAGACAGTTCAATTTTGACGGATGCCTCGCCTACGTCATCGCCTGTGAAAAGGAAAGAAAGGGGGCGATTATCGACCCCTCCCACGAAATGGAGCCCTTCCTGGATTTCGTCGCATCCCGGGGACTCACGATAGCCTACGTCATCGACACCCACACCCACGTCGACCACATTTCCCTTGCGCCGGAGCTTGCCGACAGGCTCGGGGCCAAAACGGTCATGAACAGGAACACACCGGCACAAAGGGAACTGGGAGCACAGGTCACGGACCTCTTCGGCATCGAGAAGATCCTTGCCGACAACGCCCGAAAAAGGATCGACGTCTACCTCGGCGACGGGGATGAGTTGAAAATGGGCGATATCACGCTGCAAGCGATGGAAACGAAGGGCCATACCCGGGACCACATGGTGATCCTCGCCGGCGACAGGATCTTCACGGGCGACGTCCTCATTATAGGTCAGTGCGGAAGGACGGATCTGCCCGGCGGAAGCTCCCGCGACATGTACGAGAGCCTCTTCGGCAGGATCATGCCCCTCTCCGACGACCTCATCGTCTACCCGGCCCACGACTACAGGGGCAACATCAATTCATCGCTGGGCTACGAAAGGGTAAACAACGTGTGCCTCAAGACGCCGCGCACGGTGGAGGAATTCGAAACATTCCTCAAGGGCCTCTTCCCCCCGCTCGACGCAAAGACGGGCAAACTCCAGTGTGGCCTCAGCACCATGGAACCCATTCCTCAGGGTGAACTGGGACCTCTCATGAAGAGCTTCTGCATCTCCATGGAGGCCTTTCTCGCGACACCCCACGAGGAAACGGTCATTGAGCCGGAAGAACTGCTGCAGAAGATCACGATGAAGGAAAGGCTTTCCCTCATCGATGTCAGGGAACCGACGGAACTGGAACAGACAGGCTTCATCGAAGGAGCCGTGAACATCCCTGTTCGTGAGATCGCAAGGAGGATAGACGAGCTCCCGAAAGACCTCGACACCCCCGTTATCGTCTACTGCGCGAGCGGTCACCGCTCCTCCCACGCCGCCGTCTACCTGAGGGCCTACGGCTACCGCAACGCCAGAAACCTCGAATACGGCATCCACGGCTGGCAGGACCGGGCCTACCCGCTGACGAAGATGGCTTGAATCGCTTGAGTCGTTTGAATAGCTTGACGGTTTTCCGTGGTTCGCGAATCAGCTCGATCCGGCTGTAATCCGCCTTCTTTTTGGATTCTGGTCTGTAACGGAATGACAATGAAACTTGCCGGCAGGTCTTTGACAGTTCAGGAAACACCCTTGCGATCAAACAATCATCATGGTCCGGGCAGCTTCACCGAGTGCGTTTTTCCCTTCAAGCGATTCAAGCCATTCAAGCGACTCAAGCCGCCCCTACCTGAGCAGTATCTTCCCTTTCGGTTCGTCGAGGAAGGTGCCTATGATGTGGTAGTCCACGCCGAGGTGGGTGGCTGTCTCTTCGAATTTCGCCCTGTCCGCTGGGTCGAGGGCCATGAGCAGGCCGCCCGAGGTCTGGGGGTCGAATATGATGTCGAAGAAGAAATCGGAGCGTGTGGTAACCACGTGTTCCCTGTAGAAATCCCTGTTGCGGTAGAGCCCTCCGGGCACCAGGCCCGATGCGGCGAATTCCACGGCTTCCCCGAAATAGGGGAGCCTTTCGGCGTGGAGCTCGACCCCCAGGGACTCCCGTATCATCTCCTTGAGGTGACCCGCCAGGCCAAAGCCCGTAACATCGGTACATGCATGAACGTTGACCGAGAGCATCGCCTCGGCCGCCGTACTGTTGAGGCCGGCCATGACCATGGCAAGACCCATAGCGGCATCGTCATTGAGCAGCTTCCCCTTGATGGCGGTATTCATGATACCCGTACCGAGAGGCTTGGTGAGCACGAGGATGTCCCAGGGCTTCGCTCCTTCGTTGAGGAGGACCTTGTCGGGATGGACGATCCCTGTCACCGCGAGCCCGTACTTGATCTCATCGTCGTCCACGCTGTGGCCGCCGAGAAGACTTACCCCGGCCTCTCTTATCTTGTCCGCCCCGCCGCGGATGATCTCCTTGAGGACCGATATGTCGAATCTCCTCGGCGAGAAACAGACGAGGTTGAGGGCCGTTTTCGGGATGGCCCCCATGGCATATATATCGCTTAAGGAGTTAGCGGCGGCTATCTGTCCGAACCAGTACGGGTCGTCGACGACAGGGGTGAAGAAGTCCACCGTCTGAACGAGGGCGATATCGTCCGTCACCTTGTAGACCCCCGCGTCTTCAAAGCCTTCAATACCCACAATGACGTTTTCATCCGCCGGGATATCTATCCCGCAGAGAATGTTCGCCAGGTCACCCGGACCTATCTTCGACGCTCACCCGCCGCCGCGGACAAACTTTGTCAGTTCCGTGTCCACTTAACCTCCTTCTCTTTACAGCGCGCTTCCCCTCATTCAGGGCGGGAGCATCTTCTTCGATCTCCTCCTGCGCCGCGGGGCTTCCTCCAGGGAGGTATGTCTTTCCTCTATCTTCTCGATCCCGGCGTAGTAGCAGCAATTCACACTCTTGTAATTGTTGTCGAAGACACGCACCTTGCCGTCCTGAAAATCGACCCGCACGTAGCAGAACCCGCCTGGCAACTCGGACCGCCGCTCTTCGATAACGATCCCCATGCCCCACCGTGTATACCTCTTATGATACACCCGATCGCCAACCTGGAGATACAGGGAGTAGTCCGCTATCATCGGCTAAGCATATCATAAATGAGGGGGGGGGACAATAATACAGGTGATGGGTGATAGGTTATGGGTTATGGGGAAAACATCCGGAGGAAAACTTCCTTTCTTCCTATTACCTATGACCCATTACCCATCACCAAAAAAAACGGGGACCGTAGTCCCCGTTTTTTGTCTTCTTCTTCTCTTACTGATGTTCACTCCACTTGCCGTAACGCTCGCGGAGGATCCTGTGGAGGATCTTGCCGGCGCCGGAACGCGGCATCTCCTCGTCCTTGATGAAGACAATGTTCTTCGGGACCTTGAAACCGGCGATCTTGCCCTTGCACCACGCGCCGACGTCCTTCGCGTCCATGGTCTTGCCCTCGTGCAGGACGATGACCGCCGTTACCTGTTCGCCCCATTTCTCGTGAGGCACGCCGATGACGGCGACGTCCTTGATGTCGGGGTGGCCGCCCACGCAGTTCTCGACTTCCGACGGGAAGACGTTCTCGCCGCCGGAGATGATCATGTTGGCCTTTCTGTCAACGAGCGTGTAGTAGCCGTCCTCGTCCCTTAAGGCCATGTCGCCGGCGCTGAAGTACTCGCCCTTCATGGCTGCCTTCGTCTTCTCCGGGTCTTTCCAGTACTGCTCGAAGATCTGGGGGCTCCGGGAATAGAGCTCGCCCACCACGTTGGGCTTATCGATGAGGTTGCCGTCCTCGTCGTAGAGGCGGATGATATCGGTGCCGACGACCTCGCGGCCGATGGAGCCGAGCTTCGTCATCTGTTCATGGGGTTTCAGGATAGTGACGATACCCGCTTCCGTGGAGCCGTAGGCCTCATACAATGCCGAGTTGGGGAACATCTTGAGGATGCCCTGCTTCGTGTCGCGCCGCGCCGGTGCCGAGGAGCACAGGAGCTTCTTGATGGCGTTGAGGTTGTACTTCGCCTTTACCTCGTCCGGGAGTGCCAGCATCATGATGTAATGTGTCGGGACGAGGGAGGTGAAGGTGACACCGAAATCCGCGAAGGTCTTGATGAGGTCTTCGGGGTTGAAGGAAACCATGTTGTAGGCCATGACCGTACCACCCACCCAGGTCACAACGAATGAATAGAACAGGGAGTTGACGTGGCAGCAAGGCATAACGAGCAGGTTGCAGTCGTCGAAGTTGAAGCTGTGGTCGTAGATCATGATGAAATACTGGGAGAACAGGTTCGCGTGGCTCTTCATGACGCCCTTGGGCAGGCCTGTCGTGCCGCCTGTGTACATGATGACCCAGATATCGTCGGCGTCGACAACAACATCGGGCTCCGCCGCGCTTGCCTTCGCGAGCATCTGTTCGTAGTTGATGAAACCGTCGTAGCTCGGGCTGTCAACGGCGAAGTTCACGTAATGCTGAACTGTCGGCAGGTTCTTCTTCATGCCGTTCACCTGGTTGATCCAGGGGAAGTCCTTGCCGTCCGCCTTGTCTATCCCGCTCTGAACGATGAAGACCTTTGCTTCGCAGTGATTGATGATGTATTCCATCTCCGGGGTGGCAAGCCTGAACATGAGGGGCACGCACAGGAATCCACCTTTTGCCGCGGCCGCGTAGAACTCCAGCCACTCGACACAATTGTATCCGAGGACTGCGAAACGGTCGCCTTTCTTCATTCCCAGATCAGCAAGGGCGTTTGCAAGTCTGCAGGCCCTTTCATTCCACTGCTTGAAGGTGTAGGATTTGTACAGGTCCTTGATACCCACCTTGTCAGGCCACTTAAACGCATTCACCCTCAACACATCCTTAGCCGTCATCCAATGACCGTTCTTCATAACAAAACCCTCCTTAGTGTGATTGATGAAAATCCCGTTATGCAGCCCTGCCGACGGATCAGCAGGACATCGTGCTCACAAGCAGGCAGTACGTGCAACTCTGCAGCAACATACAATCCAGCAGTTGAATGGAATCGTGCCGTCAGAATAAAGACCAGCCATGAAAATAACGCCCCTACAGCTTCTCACGTACCCCCTTAAACCACGAAAACCTTATAAACCATCTTTTACCCCACGCAGGTCTTTTTTGCAATACTAAAATGCCGCCGCTGACCGCAACGGTGTAACAATTCATCCCCCATGGTTCCGGGCTGACCGCCGTTTATCGGTAGAGGGGATAGGACCAAACATAGGACCTATCCCCGACGCCAAAAAAGAACGGGGACCGAAGTCCCCGTTCTTTGCTCAGTTAAAGGATTCTACTGCTGGTCTCCCCACTTGCCGTAACGCTCGCGGAGGATCCTGTGGAGGATCTTGCCGGCGCCGGAACGCGGCATCTCTTCGTCAGGGATGATGTGAATGTTCTTCGGAACCTTGAAACCGGCAATCTTGCCCTTGCACCATTCGGTGACTTCTTTGGGCTCCATCTTCTTGCCTTCGTGGAGAACGACGACTGCCGTTACCTGTTCGCCCCATTTCTCGTGGGGAATACCGATGACAGCCACGTCCTTGATGTCGGGGTGTGAACCCACACAATTCTCGACTTCCGACGGGAAGACGTTCTCACCGCCGGAGATGATCATGTTGGCCTTTCTGTCGACGAGATAGTAGTAGCCTTCCTCATCGCGATAGCCCATGTCGCCGGCGCTGAAGTACTGGCCCTTCATTGCGTTTTTCGTCTTTTCCGGGTCTTTCCAGTAGCTCTCGAAGATCATGGGGCTGCGGGAATAGAGTTCGCCGATCTTGTTGGGCTCGGTGATGAGCTTGCCGTCTTCGTCGTAGATCTCGATGATGTCTGTTCCTATGGCCTCACGCCCGATGGAGCCGAGTTTCTTCATCTGCTCTTCCGGTTTCAGGATCGTCACGCAGCCTGCCTCGGTCGATCCGTATGCCTCGAAGAGTCTCGAGTTCGGAAACATTGCCAGGATACCCTGCTTCGTGTCGCGCCGCGCCGGTGCCGAGGAGCACAGGAGCTTCTTGATGGCGTTGAGGTTGTACTTCGCCTTTACCTCGTCCGGGAGCGCCAGCATCATGATGTAGTGCGTCGGGACGAGTGACGTGAAGGTGATCCCGTGATCGGAGAAGCACTTGATGAGGCTCTCGGGGTTGAATGAAACCATGTTGTAGCACATGACGGTGCCGCCGACCCAGGTCACGACGAAGGAGTAGAAAAGGGAGTTGACGTGGCAGCAAGGCATGACGAGCAGAATGGTGTCGTCATAGTTGAACTCATGGTCGTAGATCATGATGAAATACTGGGAAAAGAGGTTGGCATGGCTCTTCATGACGCCCTTGGGCAGGCCTGTCGTCCCGCCGGTGTACATGATGACCCAGATATCGTCGGGGGTCACTTCGACATCCGGCTCAGCGGAGCTCGCCTTCGCCAGCATCTGCTCGTAGTTGATGAAGCCGTCGTAGCTGGGGCTGTCAACGGCGAAGTTGATATAGTGCTCAACGGTCTTCAGATTCTTTTTCATACCGTTGACCTGTTCGATCCAGGGGAAGTCCTTGCCGTCCTCGGGATCCTTTCCGCTCTGGACGATGAAGGCCTTTGCTTCGCAGTGATTGATGATGTATTCCATCTCCGGTGTCGCAAGCCGGAACATGAGGGGCACGCAGAGGAAGCCGCCCTTTGCGGCCGCGCCGTAGAAATCCATCCATTCGACGCAATTGTAGGCGAGGACCGCGAAACGGTCGCCTTTCTTCAGACCCAGATCGGCAAGGGCATTCGCGAGCCGGCAGGCCCTATCATTCCATTCTTTGAAGGTGAACTGCTTGTAAAGGTCTTTCGCCCCAACCTTGTTGGGGTACTTAAATGCTTGAATCCTTAGAACATCCTTCGCTGTCATCCAGTGGCCGTTCTTCATGTGTACTCCTCCTGTGAGTTTGAGATGTAGATGTACGGTTGTCCTAGGGATATCGATCTGCTACTCTACCAGCTCCAGGAAATGATGCACCTTCTGTGGCATTTTGTTTAGCAAAACGTTATCAATAAGGTTGATCATGCAGCCTGGGCAAGCGGTTACGACGATATCCGCACCGGTCGCTTTGATGCCATCCATCTTCTTGCCCGCTATTTTCTTGGTCAGATCGTAATGGTACACACTGAATGAACCACCCATTCCACAACACATATCGGCGTTGGGCATTTCGACATACTTGATACCCTTGAGGGCCTTAAGGATAGCCCTCGGCTGATCTTTGATGTTCTGGTACCTGACAAGATGGCAGGGGTCATGCCACGTTACTGTCTTCCCTTCGAACTCCTTTCTCAACTTGAAGTCCTGCGGAGGGATCTTGAGGATATCTATGACAAATTCCGTACTATCCTTGATCTTCTTCTCGAATTCCTCGTAGCGCTGTTTCTGCTCCTCGGTATCCGGGAGATATTTCTGATAATCCTTGAGTGTGGAACTGCACGTCCCGCAGGCCGTCACAATGTAATCCACGTTGAGGTCCTTGTAAGCCTTGATGTTGAGGTCCGCCAGCATCCGGCCCGTTTCGACGTCACCGCTGAAGTATATCGCGGCACCGCAGCAATTCTGGTCCTCAGGCACAACCACTTCCACTCCGTGCCGGGTCAGGAAATCGATGAGCTTGAGACCCAGTTCGGGGTAGACGAAGTCCGTTGCGCACCCCATGAAGAAACCGACCCGCATCTTGGGCTTCTCGCCGTTCTGGGGTTTGTAGACCGGCTTTATCTGGTCTCTCAGGAACGTCTTTGAGAGGCTGGGAAAATTCCTCTTTCCAAGGCCCTTTACGAAATCGGGAAGGTGCTTGATCTTGCCTTCCGTCGTGGGCATCATCCACTGGAACTTCTGCATGAGCCTTGCGTACTTCCCGAAGGCCTTCCTGTTTGCCATGACCTTGCGGAATGCGAAATTCTTGATGGCACCGAGCCCTTTCTCTTTTACCATCTGCGCACGGGCGGCAACTACCACGCGGTCTATCTGGGTCTTCGCGGGACAGTTCGCCGCACAGCGCTTACAGAGAAGGCACTTTCCGATAATATCGGCCATCTCGGGCGTGAACTCCTGCTTTCCTGCCAACACCTGTTTCACGAGGTAATTCTTTCCGCGCGCTACAGAGGTCTCCATCTTTTCTTCCTGGTAGACAGGGCAGAAGAAGCTGCAGAAACCGCACTTCATGCACTGGTCGGCATATTGTTCTATTTTTTTAAGCTCTTTCAGGTCTTTCACTCGCAACCCCCTTTATGGACTACTCCCAGATCTTGCCCGGGTTCATGATGTTGTTCGGGTCAATAAGTGCCTTGATCCCTTTCATCATGTTTATGACGGCCGGTTCGGTGACCTTCCTCATAAATTTCTGTTTCTCGAGGCCGATACCGTGTTCTCCGGAGAGTACTCCGCCAAACTCAACGGCGGCGCTTTCGATGATCTCATCCACCGCCTTTAGGGCGCGCTCATAATGTTCCTTATTAGCAGGATCTGTCAGAACGGCCGGATGGAGGTTTCCGTCACCGGCATGGCCGAGAACGACGATCTCGACATCATATTTCTTGGCCAGTTCCCTGATCTTCTTGACGAACTTGGGGATATTTCCACGCGGTACCGTAACGTCTTCCGCGAATACCTGCTTGGCTTTTCCAAACACAGCGGCGAAACCGGCACGCCGGGCCAGCCAGTACTTGTTGGCCTCGTCCATATTTGGTGCGATGCGGGCTTCTTTTGCACCGTACTGCTTTGTGATCTCCGCGATCTTCTGCGCCTCTTTCTCGACAACCTCAGGGATCCCATCGACCTCGAAGAAGAGGCATGCGTCGGCATCCTTGGGCAGACCGATCGGCATCATCTCTTCGATCCTGTTGATGACCCAGTTATCGACCATTTCGATCTTGCAGGGAATAACGCCGTTCTCGAGGACGCGGAAAACGCCTTCGCCGGCGATCGAGACATCATCATAGACAACGCAGAGCGTCTTTCTTGCCTGTGGCAGGGGGTTCAATTTCAATTCGGCTTTGGTGATAACTCCGAGTGTTCCCTCGGAGCTGATGAAAATATGAAGCAGGTCGTAACCAACGACATTCTTCAGCGTTCTGCCACCGAGATGAATGACCTCGCCGCTCGGAAGGACCACCTCGACACCCAGAACATACTGTTTTGTGACGCCATATTTCACGCCGGCAGGACCGCCTGCATTCTCGGATATGATACCGCCCATCGTCGCACCGAGGAAACTCTGCGGGTCCGGCGGGAAGAACAAACCTTCCTTCGCGAGCCGGAGGGTGAGGTCCTGGAGGACAACGCCCGGCTCGACCGTGGCGGTCAGGTTTTCCTTGTCAATCTTGAGTATCTGATTGAATTTCGTCATGGCCATGACAATGCCGCCATGCCAGGGAACAGACCCTCCACTAACGTTTGTGCCGCCGCCCCTGGGGGTTACGGGTATCTTTTCAGCGTTGGCCAGCTTCATTATCCGGGATACTTCATCCGTAGTCGTAGGAAAGACAACGATATCCGGTTCATGGACCCAGCTTGTCGTTCCGTCGTACGAGTACGCTTTCAGAGCCTCTGGTGCTGTCAGGACGTTGTCCTTGCCCACGATTTTTTGAAATTCGCTTATCAACGACTCTTTTAACATCCCTGTACCCCCTGATTTTGATATTGTTACTAATTTCACTTTCTTATATCCTTTTCTCCTTTGCTTTGTCAATAAAAATCACAAGGCCGAAAATGCCCTGATATCAAGTAATTGGCCACAGTTAAGGCCTTGCGGAGGAATGGAAAAAATGCTATGTAATGGTATGTTTTCCATAGTGAACAAATAGACCGCAAATCACCTCTACATCGACGTTTTCGATGGGTATAATGTGGATGCGCCTGCGACCATGGCGCCGATCCTCATCATCATCACCTTCGGCATCTCCTAGAGGCTGGAAGGATGCTTTCCGTTGGAGCCGTTAGGGCCGTTGGAACTGATGGACGGAACCTTGATAAAGACCTCTTCCGCGTCAGTCCAGCCCTCGCCAGAGCACGAACCAGACCTGAGAGCCCTCCCTTTTTCTCTTATCAACAGACCGTTGACTTTTCAAATGCAGGTTGGTTGCCAACGCTCTAACGATTCTTAACGGTTCCAGCGCGCCCGTCAGGGCGTAATCTGTTTCAGTTTTTGGAGGACCGGGGGGAAGCCGAGGCGTTCGATGTCCAGGGTCTCGATGACAACCTTGCCGTCGTAGCCGAGGTCGGTCAGACCCTTCAACACCCTTGCCATGTCTATCGAACCTTCCACGAAGTCGTGGTCGTCGCGGATGCCGCCGTTGTTGTGCAGGTGGACATGGAAGAGGTTATCGAGCCCCATGCGGCGGACATCGTCGATGATCGCGCCTTCGGGATCGGGATGCCTCGCCGCGCATTTCGAGATGTAGGCGTGGCCGATGTCAAGGGTGACCCCTACCCCGGGAACAGCCTCATTGATGGCCTCGAACTCGCCCAGCTGCTGGAAGTAGAAGTAGGACATAAAGACGTTCTCCAGGGCGATCCTGACCCCGAGAGAGCGGGCCTCTTCCTGAATGGCGCCGAGGTCCTCGATGAACCGGGCCCGCAACTCCCTGTCGTAATCCTCGAGCTTGCGGAAGAAGGAGTATCCCGGATGGACCACGACCGGGTCGGCGCCGAGCCTGGCGGAGAGTCTGAGGGCGGAGAGCATCCTTTCCCGGGAGACCTGCCGTATCTCGTCGAGGTAGCTCCCCAGGTTCATCTCGAGGAAGGGACCGTGCATGGAAAACCCGATCCCCTCAGCCGCCAGGCGCCGTACCTTGTCCGTCAGCGCGCCGTCGAGGGAGAACAGATGGGGAGGCTCATAGGAAAGCTCGACGACCCCGATCCCGGCGGCGAGAATGCTATCGATCACACCGTCGAGACTGTCGTTGGTGAGGAAATATGTAGATACGCCGAAGTGCATGGTAGAGGCGGGTCATGGGTAATAGGTCATGGGTTATGGGAACAACCGGAAAACAAGAGACGCGATATCCGACAGCATGCGCAACGCCTCCGGGGTCTTTTTCCCATCACCCATAACCCATCACCCATAACCTGTATTCTTTGTATTCTTACTTCTTCACTGCCTTCTTGATCTCTTCCACGATCTCCGAGCTGTTCAGGGAGCTGACGATCTTCAGAAGCCCTTCCTTTTTGTAGAAGTCGATGAGAGGGGCCGTCTTTTCGTTGTACGTGGCAAGTCTCTGCTTGATGGCCTCTTCCGTCTCGTCGGCGCGCTGCACCGCGGGAGAACCACACTTGAAGCAGGTCCCGTCGGGTTTGGGCGGTTTGCTCTTTATGTTGTAGATCTCCTGGCAGTCAGGGTTGGAGCAGGTGCGTCTCGTCGTCAGCCTGTCGAGGATGACATCCGTCGGGACGTCGAGGTTAATGGCGGCGTCGAGCTTCATGCCGATCTTGTCGAGGAGCTTCTTCAGTGCCTCCGCCTGGGGAATGGTCCTCGGGAAACCGTCGAGAAGGAAACCCTTCTGGCAATCGGGCTCTTTCATCCTGACTTCCATGATGTCCATGATGAGGTCGTCGGGTACGAGTTCGCCCCGCTCCATGTAGCCCTTCGCCTTTTTGCCCAGTTCGGACCCCGCCTTGACGGCGTTGCGCAGGATGTCTCCCGTGGAGATCTGCACGGACCCGTCAAACTCCGTCAACGACTTCGCAACTGTACCCTTGCCGGCTCCCGGCGCTCCCAATAATACGATACGCATGATAGATCCTCCTTTGCGTGATTAATGATCGGACACGAAATTTCCCTGAGTTTACCAAAAAAATCGAGAAAAATCACCGACAAAAACTCTCTTTGCCCCGTTGGCCGGTCCCCCGGTGCCGCCTTGACATGCCCGACCGGGCAGGGGCATAATGTAGGCCTGTGAGAAAATACACCATCCACCGCGATGTCTCCCCCGTGAAGACCGCCATCGACTACTCCCGGGAGCTCAACGAAGAGCAGCTCAGTGTTGTCCTTTCCGACGACGGGCCAATCCTCGTCATCGCCGGGGCGGGGAGCGGCAAGACGAGGATCGTTACCTACCGGGTCGCCCATCTCCTCGAGAGGGGCGTTCCACCGGGCGGGATACTGCTCCTCACGTTCACGAACAAGGCGGCCCGGGAGATGCTCCATCGCGTCGAGCATCTCGTAAAAATGGACACCCGCTGCATCTGGGGCGGCACCTTCCACCACATCGGCAACCTCATCCTGCGCCAGCATGCCGAGCGCGTCGGTTACCGCAGGAGCTTCACCATCCTCGACAACGAGGACGCGAAGGATGTCGTGGAACTCGCCATCAAGGCATCGGGCATCGACGCGAAGGCGCGGATGTTCCCCAAGGGCGGCGTCGTGAAGGAACTCTTCAGCTACGCCGCCAATACCATGCAGACCGTCGACGAGGCCATCCGGGAACGCAGCCCCTTCTTCTACGACATCGCCGACGAAATGATGGCGGTGCACAGGATATACATGGAGAAGAAGCGGGAGACGAACGCCATGGACTTCGATGACCTGCTCACATACTGGCACCGGCTCCTCGCCGAGGACGAGGAGCTGCGCAAGCTCTACGCGATGACCTTCCGTCACATCCTCGTCGATGAGTACCAGGACACCAACCGCATCCAGTCGGAGATCATCGACTTCATGGGGCTCCTGAACCGCAACGTCATGGTCGTCGGCGACGACGCCCAGAGCATCTACTCCTTCCGGGGGGCGAACTTCCAGAACATCCTCGATTTCCCGAAACGTTACGGCGAGGCGAAGGTGTACAAGCTGGAGACAAACTACCGCAGCACCCCGGAGATCCTGGACCTCGCGAACAACTCCATCTCCTTCAACTTCAACCAGTTCGAAAAGAACCTGCGGAGCATGAAGAAGAGCGGCGTCATCCCCGTCGTCGCGCCGTCGCGGGACGTGATACAGCAGGCCGAGTTCGTGGCCCAGCGGATACTGGAGCTCTCCGACGAGGGCATCCCCCTCGACAGGATATCGGTCCTCTACCGCGCCCACTACCATTCGATGGAAGTGCAGATGGAGCTTACCCGCCGGGGCATCCCCTTCGAGATCCGAAGCGGGCTCAGGTTCTTCGAGCAGGCCCATATCAAGGACGTCGTCTCCTTCCTGCGCGTCATGTCGAACCCCGACGACGAGGTTTCATGGAAGCGGATGCTCAGGATCTTTCCCCGCATCGGCAAGAAGACCGCCGACCACATCTATGCCTACCTCAGGGAACAAAGCGACCCCTTCGATCCCCTCATCTCGGGCAGGATCGCGGACACCTTCAAGGGCATCAGGAAAGAGAACGTCGAGGTGTGGTCGGAGCTCTTCGGCGAGCTGAAGGACCTCTTCAGCGACGAGGCCCCGGGGGACATGATCTCCGCCGTCCTCAAGCACGGCTACATCGAGTACCTCAAACTCACCTATCCCAACTACGAGGCGCGCCTCGAAGACCTGGGACAGCTCATCAACTTTTCGACGAGGTACCACTCCCTGGAGACATTCCTCAGCGAGCTGTCCCTCATGAGCGGCATCGCCGGCGAAGAGATCGTCGCCGCCGGCGACACGGACGATGAACGGGTCGTGCTGAGCACCATCCATCAGGCCAAGGGCCTCGAATGGCAGGTCGTCTTCATCATCTGGTGCGCCGAAGGAAGGTTCCCGAACCCCAGGGCGGTGGAGGAAGGGGCCATCGAAGAGGAGAGGCGCCTCTTCTACGTAGCATCGACGCGCGCCATGGACGAGCTGTACCTCAGCTACCCCATCCTCGCCTTCGACCGCCAGGCCGGTCACATCATCATGCGCCCCTCCCGCTTCCTCGCCGAGCTCGACGGAGGAAAGTACGAGGAGTGGGCAATCTCGGAATACTAGAGGCGGTTCCAGGTTTCAAGTTCCAGGTTTCAGGGAAAGACCGGGAAGAAGGTTTCAAGTTTCAAGCTTCAGGTCTCGGGTGTCGAATTTCCGGACGCAACATGAAGGAAACAATCTCTCCCTCTGGGGGCCATTTCGGAGGCAAGGACCCTGGTCGCGAGAAATGTTCTTTTGCCTTTGCCTGAAACCTGAGACCTGAGACCTGAAACCTGGAACGTCAGTTTATAAAGACTTTCTTGTACTTCGCCATCTCTTCCAGGGCCTTGCCGCAGCCCATGGTGACGGAGACGAGAGGGTCCTCGGCGACGATGACGTTTATTCCCGTCTCGTTCTCTATCCGCTGGTCGAGCCCCTTGAGGAGCGCTCCTCCTCCGGTGAGCACGATGCCCGTCTCGTTGAGGTCGGAGACGAATTCGGCGGGAAGTTTCTCGAGGGCCCTCCGCACAGAGTCGATGATAGCCGAGATGGGCTCCTCGATGGCCTCGCGGACCTCCTCCTTTGATATTTTGAGGCTCCGCGGTATGCTTGTGAGCAGGTCCTTTCCCACGACATTTATCGAGTCGCTCAAGGAGTCTATGGGGAACGCGGAGGCCCCTTCTATCTTGATCTTCTCCGCCGCGATGACCCCTATCGCAAGCTGGTGTTTCTTCTGGAGGTAGCGGACGATGGCCTCGTCGAGCTCGTCGCCGGCAACCCGCAGGGACTCGCTGTAGGCCACGGCGGAGAGGCTGATGATAGCCACTTCCGTCGTGCCGCCGCCGATGTCTATTATCATGTTGCCCCGCGGCAGTTCTATGGGCATGCCCGCCCCGATGGACGCCGCCATGGGCTCTTCTATGAGATGGACGTCACGGATGCCCACCTGGAAGCAGGCGTCGATGACGGCCTTCTTCTCCACCTGGGTGATGCCCGAGGGAACACCTACCACCATCCTGGGCTTCGATATCTTCCGCTCGTTGCTCACCACCTTGAGGAAGTACTTGATCATCGCCTTCGCCACATCGAAGTCCGCGATGACCCCGTCCTTGAGGGGCCGTATGGCGCTGATGTTGGGAGGAGTCCTGCCGATGTATTCCTTCGCCTCCTTGCCGACGGCTATAACCTTTCCGGAGTTGTTATCGATGGCAACGACGGAAGGCTGGTTGAGGACAATGCCTTCCCCCTTCATGTATATCAGGGTGTTGGCGGTGCCAAGGTCCATGGCAAGGTGCGTGGAGAACATCCCGAACAAATTCTTGAAGAAACCCATCCCCCTTCCTCCTTATTCGATGAATTTTCGTATCTTCTTCTCTTCTATCCTGTCGAAAAGCTCCCAGAGGTCAGGCGAATCATCGGGAAAGCTGACCGTTCCGAGTTCCACCACGCCCGCTCCCGCCGAGAGCCCCTGCTCGGCAAGGCTCTTGCCTACCGCGTGATAAAGGAGCTTCATCATGTTCCGTGTTTCAAAGGTCTCACCGCCCTTGAGAAGGACAAAGAAACGGCCTCCGCTCTTGCGGGCCACAAAGGCGTTCCCCCCGGCACAGTACCGGATGACCTGACAGACCTTCCTTAAAAGGTCGTTCGTGCCTTCGGCGCCCATCTTCCTGTTGTAGAGAACCATGTTCCCCAGCTTCACGCTGAGGACGGAGAATCGCTGTCTCTTCCTGGCCATCGTCTCGACGACGCCGAGGAAGACGGGGAATTGCACGGCGCCCGTGACGGGATCGAAATCGCGTATCCTGTCCAGGTGCTCGCGCATCCACCGGGCGGTGAAATAAAGCGAAAGAAGGCTCGAAAGGTTTCTCAGCGCCCCTATGGCGCTTTCCTTGAGCTCCGCCTCATTGAGGGACACAAAACCTATGACGCCGAAGGTCGTGTCCTCCGTTATGAGGGGAAAGCCGAAGAATTGCCGCGCCCTTACGGGTTCATTGGGGAAAAAGAGGGGCTTCTCCCTGAGGTACGCGCTGCCGTGGGGCAGAAGAAGCTCCCTGCCTCCCTCGAGGACAACGGAGGCGATGCTCTCCCCGCTGTGGCATTCCTTCCTGATGGCGTCGCCGTTCTCTATCCCGGCGACATCGTGGATGACGAGACGCCCCTTCTTCTCCATGCCGATGAAGCAGAAGGTCCCCCCCGAGAGGCCCAGTATCTCTTCGAGCACGTCGGCCGTGGAGATCTTCGCCGTGTTGAGGGCGGAGAGGAGGCCAAGGATCCGCCTTTCAGCATAGAGCTCTTCCATGGTCTCCTCGGCGTTAAGGGCCCTTCTTTCCTGCTCGATCTCCTCGTGAATGAGGGACGCGAAGGAACCGAGTATCTTCTTTTCCTTGTCGGTGAACACATATTTCTTCTTACTGTCGACGATGATAACACCCTTCGTGTCCATGGGGTACCCCATGAAGGACTTGATCCCCTCACTGGCCCCGTAGTAGCCCAGGGCCTCTTCGTCCCTGTCGAAATTGGGTATGACAAGCGGGGCGTTGTGCTTTATCACCCAGCCGGGAAGGGTTCCCTCCACGGGGATGCTTTTCTTCTCGTCGAAGCTCTTTGCAAAGGTCACGGAAGAGACGCAGCTCAGCAAATCCCTTTCCCTCACGTACAGGGCGACGGTGAACGCCTCGTAGATATTGAAGATAAGCTGCGACAACCTGTCTATCATTTTTATACCCGAATTATGTCACCAGCACCGGCCACTGTCAATTGATATCAACCATACTCCTCGAACCGGGCCGAGTAGGGAAGCTCGAACTTTTGAAGGGCCCGGCAGAAACCGCATTCCCCACCGCCGGAGGGATATCCGCAGACGGGACAGAAGCTCTCCTGTGGTCCCGTGGCCGGTCTGCCGTCCCCAAGCACCGCTTCCTTCAGTCCGCGAAGCTCCTTGAGGTATCCCTTCACGAACATGAGCTTCGTTCCCGGGGAGGCCTCCTCGAGACCGCCCAGGATGCCCTTGTAGGTGATCGTCTTGGCGCCCTTCGAGAAGGGGCACTCCTCGTATATGTAGTCAATGCCGGAGATGATGGCGTATGCCGCCACCTCGCGCTCCGAACACAGGAAGAAAGGCTTGGCCTTCCTCGACAGGTGCCCTTCCCGGGCATCGAGGGCGATGTCCTTTTTCCAGAGGTATTCCTTCTTCCAGTAAAGGACGTTCCCGAAAAGGGCCGCGGCCTCGTCGTCCAGGTTGTGACCCGTCAGCAGGAGGTTGTAGCCCTTGTCCATGCAGACCTTGTTCATGACATAGCGCTTTATCATCCCGCATGCCGAACAGGGCGCCCGGCGCAACCCTTTCGCCACCTCGCTGATGTCCCTGCCGAAGATCTCGGGGACATGGAAGACCTGGACCTTCCTGCCGATCCTGTCGGCGACGGCCTTTATCTTTTCCAGCGACACGCGGGAGTAGTCGCCTATGCCGAGGTCGACGTAGACGCCGTCCGCCGCGATGCCCATCTTCGTCAACAGGAGCCACAGCGACAGGGAGTCTTTGCCCCCCGACACGGCCACCACGGGACGGTCGGTCTCGCCGATGAGCCGGTAACGCCGGATCGTGGTGCTCACCCTCTTCTCAAAAAACGCAATGAAATGTGTGTCACAGAACGCGGTCTTGTGGGACCGCAGGCTGATGCTGGCCGTCTGTCCGCATGCCCTGCATTTCATCCGCCCGATACGACCCGTATGACCTTTACGTTATCGTCGGCGCCGAGCCTGTGGTCTTCGGTGACGAGCCTGTTGTTCGCGACAACGAGATGGCCCTCTTTGCTGACGTTGAGTTCCTGCATGAGACGGGACACGAGCATCGGCTTGTCGAAGACGTACTCCTTTCCCTCCCAGTTGACCTGCATGGCTAATTTCTTAGCACAACGACGGGGTGATGTCAAAAAGACCGGCACCCGGGCGGGTCAGTTGATTATCCATATATCATGCTTATATTCTAAGCAAGATTTCGGATCTCACCCTTTGAAGCAGACCCTGGAGGTTTCTCCCGTAGCGAGACGGGCTTCGGAGGGTTTGACATATTCTGTCACGAGGTGAAGATTATGAACTGGGAAAAACTTACCATAAAGGCCCAGGAGGCCATTCAGGAGGCCCAGAAGAAGGCTGAATCGCTGGGCCAGCAGAGTATCGAGAACGAGCACCTGCTCTTTGCCCTCATATCCCAGAAAGACGGGATCATACGGCCCCTGCTGGAAAAGCTCGGGGTGAAGGCGGACATGGTCTCCCGCGACCTCGATCGCGAGCTTGCCCGGATACCCCGCGTGGAAGGCGCGAGCCAGACCTACATATCGTCGCGTTTCAAGCAGACCCTCGACACGGCCTTCACGGAGGCCGAGAGGCTCAAGGACGAGTTCGTGAGCACGGAGCACCTGCTCATCGGCATAGCCGACGGCAAGGAGGGGCCGGCGGCGGCCACCCTCAGGACATACGGCGTGACGAAGGACAGCATTTACGCGGTACTCAAGGACTTAAGGGGCACCCAGCGGGTGACGGACCAGGCCCCGGAGGAAAAATACCAGGCCCTCCAGCGGTACTGCCGCGACCTCACGGAAGAGGCCCGGAAGGGCAGGCTCGACCCCGTGATCGGCCGTGATGAGGAGGTCCGCAGGGTCATGCAGGTCCTGTCGCGCAGGACGAAGAACAACCCCGTCATCATCGGCGAACCCGGCGTGGGCAAGACGGCCATCGTGGAAGGCCTCGCCCAGAGGATAATCTCGGGCGACATCCCGGAGACCCTGAAGGGAAAGCGCGTCCTTTCCCTCGACCTTGGGTCCCTGCTCGCGGGAGCGAAGTACCGCGGCGAGTTCGAAGACAGGCTGAAAGCCGTCCTCAAGGAGATCGACGAGGCGGCAGGAACGATCGTCCTGTTTATCGACGAACTCCACACCATCGTCGGCGCCGGCGGAGCCCAGGGCGCCGTCGACGCGTCGAACATGCTCAAGCCGGCCCTCGCCCGGGGGGAGTTGCGCTGTATAGGCGCCACGACCCTCGACGAGTACCGCAAGTACATAGAGAAGGATGCCGCGCTGGAGCGGCGTTTCCAGCCCGTCTATGTGGGCGAGCCCTCCGTCGAGGAGACGATCGCCATACTGAGGGGCCTTAAGGAAAAATACGAGCTCCACCACGGCGTCGTCATAAAGGACCCCGCCCTCATTGCTGCGGCCACGCTTTCTCATCGCTACATCACGGACAGGTTCCTCCCCGACAAGGCCATCGACCTTGTGGACGAGGCGTCATCGCGGCTGCGCATGGAGATAGACAGCGTTCCCACCGAGATCGACGAGGTCGATCGGAAGATCATCCAGTCCCAGATCGAGGTCGAGGCCCTGAAGAAGGAAAAGGACGAGGCGTCGAAGGAGCGCAGGAAGAAGCTCGAGGACGAACTCGCAGAGCTTAAGAAAGAGGTGCAGGAGAAGCGCGGACACTGGGAGAAGGAGAAGGCCCTCATCACGGGTATCTCCGAGACGAAGGAAAAGATCGACCAGGCGAGGACCCGGGCCGACGACCTCGAACGCAAGGGCGATTTCGGGCAGGTCGCGGAGATCCGCTACGGCACCATATCCGCCCTGGAGCAGGAACTGAAGCAGAGGAACGACGATCTCGCCGCCCTTCAGAAGGGAAAGAAGATGCTCAAGGAGGAGGTCGACGAAGAGGACATAGCCCGCGTCGTCTCCAAGTGGACGGGCATACCCGTCTCCAGGATGCTCGAGGGGGAGATGGACAAGCTCGTGCACATGGAAGACAACATCCACAAGCGCGTCATCGGGCAGGATGAGGCCATCGGGGCCGTCGCGAACACCATCAGGCGCGCACGGGCAGGGCTCCAGGACCCCAACCGGCCCCTGGGGTCGTTCCTCTTCCTCGGCCCCACGGGTGTCGGCAAGACGGAGCTGGCCCGGGCCCTTGCGGAATTCCTCTTCGATGACGAGCAGGCCATCGTCCGCATCGATATGAGCGAGTTCATGGAAAAGCACTCCGTGTCCCGGCTCATCGGGGCACCCCCGGGATACGTGGGATATGAGGAGGGCGGCTACCTGACCGAGGCGGTCCGCAGGCGGCCCTACTCCATCATCCTTCTCGACGAGGTGGAGAAGGCCCACCCGGAGGTCTTCAACGTGCTCCTCCAGGTCCTCGACGACGGCCGCCTCACCGACGGCCAGGGACGCACGGTGGATTTCAAGAACTCCGTCATCATCATGACCTCCAACATCGGGAGCCAGTGGATAACGGACCTCACCGACAAGGACTACGACGAGATGAGAAACCGCGTGGGTGAGGCGGTGAAGGCCCACTTCAAACCGGAGTTCGTGAATCGCATCGACGATATCATCATCTTCCGCGGCCTGTCGGCGGAGAATATCAAAGAGATCGTCAAACTCCAGCTCGACATCATGGCAAAACGGGCGCTGGAGCGCAATATCGGACTCGTCTTCACTGACAGGCTCGAGGGCCTGATCTCGAAGGAAGGCTACGACCCCGCCTACGGCGCGCGGCCTCTCAAGCGCCTCATCCAGAAGAAGATACAGGACGCTCTGGCGCTCATGATCCTCAAAGGCGAAGTCAGGGAAGGCGACACCATGAAGGTGGACGTCGACGGAAAAGGCGAGGTGGTCTTCTCGAAATAAGCTTCATACGAAGGGCCGGGGTTGCCATACGAAAGGCCCCGGCCCTCCCCTCCCCAAAGTTTGTCTTGACTTTTTTTCCGTATAGTTGATATAAAGGGATTGCTGTAGGCGCTTAGCTCAGTGGGAGAGCGCTACCTTGACGCGGTAGAGGTCAGGGGTTCAATACCCCTAGCGCCTACCATTTTTGTATCTTCATCACATCACAATATACACAGTTGGTGCCGATGGCAGCTGACATCATTTTGCTTCTATCTCTGGAACAATGAGGAGGGAATTTCTATGACATCATGGAAGGGGTTTGTTCTTTTCACTATTTGCACCCTCGCTTTTCTGATGGTCCTTACCGTTCCGCTTAATGCCCAGCGCATGGGACCCCGAAGCGGCGCGACGATGGTCAAGCAAACGGCTGGCAACACGAGAACCGTCACATTCGTCAACAACTGCAAGGTGGATGTATGGTGGGCGGTAATAACGAGCGACAAAGGCAAGGACTGCGGAAGCGGCTTCTTCACCATGCCCGGAAACGGCGGCGACAAGCTCGCCAGGCAGGGCGGCCGTCAGACCATCACCGTCAACCTTGAAAAGGGATGCGGCAACAACATGGTCTGGAGCGGCAACTTCTATCCCCGCACCGGATGCGATTTCAAGAACACCACCATCGGGCTCTGCGAGACCGGCGGATGCGGTGACCAGCTGCACTGCAAACCCGGGGTTGGCGGAGCGCCGCCCAAGTCGCTCGCCGAATTCCGCTTCGACCAAAACGGGAACGATTTCTATGACATCAGCCTCGTCGACGGTTTCAATGTGCCGGTGCAGATAAAACCCACGGCCATCATACAGAACCCTCGCCATGACAAGTACGGCTGCGGAACCTCGGCGTGCAGCTTCAACTTCGTCCAGGAAGCCAATGCACAGGACGCAACCTATTGCCTTAACGACCTCAAGGTCCGCAACTCGAGAGGAGCCCTCGTGGGCTGCACCAGCGCCTGCCAGGCATTTGACGCCGGCCATGCGGACAGGATGGCCAATTCGAAGTACTGCTGCACGGGAAGCTATTTCGGGCCCGAAAACCGGTCTGATGCCGGCAACTGCAAGTCCACTTCCTATTCGGACTTCTTCAAGAAGAAATGTCCCGATGCATATGCCTGGCCTCAGGACGACAACAACAGTACTTTCTCCTGCGTGGCCACCGCATATGAGGTCACTTTCTGCCCATGAGGAGACAGGTGCCTTTTGTTTCTGGCATTGTATAATCATCATGGAGCCGGTATCACCATCTTGATACCGGCTCCATCATTTCAATCGGAGAATATCGCGTGGGAAGAGACCGTCCGTCATTCTTGATGATCCTTGCAGGGTTTCTGTTGATCTCACAGACCCTGTGCCAGGCAGGGCCGATGATGCCGCCCACCGTAGTTCCTCCCGGGCCGCCCTCGGCCGTGGGCGCGGCGATAACTCCTTCTCAGCCGTCAGGCGAGGCAGGGACACCGCCGGATCCTGCCGGACCGTCTCTAAGAATAGGAAGCGGCGAACCGGCTGACGCAGCCGCGACCGGTACATCCGAACTGCAGCCGGAGGCAAGCCCCCTCGATTTCAAGCTCAGCCCCGACGGGACCGTCGCCACCATACTCTTCGACAGGGAGAGCGCTGAAGCGATGCGCAATCTCGTCTCACAGCTTGAACAAACGGGCGCCCTCGGCAAGGTCAGAGGTATCATCTATTCCGCCGCCGGATTCACTCCCATGCTCATTCTCATGGGAGAAAAAGAGGAGCTTCATCAGAAGCTTCTCCTCCTGAAGCGGTTCATACCCGACCAGAACCAGGCGCACATGGTCGTCATATCCGCCAGCCTCCGCGAATTGAGTGACGACGACGCGATGAACATAGGACTGACCCTGAGCCCGGATATCATAGGGGCGACGATCTCGACCTCAGCCGGGATGCTCTTCCAGTCATCGGAGCCGGCCCAGTATTCAGTCTCGGGATCTGCGGACCTCAACTCCGTTTCTTTCGCCAAGATCGCCCAGCTCAACCAGGCCCTTGACAGGAGCAAGGTCCTCGTCTCCAGCGAGGTTTATACCCGCAACGGGACCAAGGCCCTGTTGACCAATATCCAGCAGGTCCCCATTTTCAGCACCGACTTCAACAACAACGTCATGACATCCTATCAGCAACTGGAGACGAGCGTAGATGTCATTCCCACCACGATCGATTACAGGAAGGACAAGCCCGAGGAAAGCCAGGTCCGCGTCGACGTGCTCGTGAAGATCAGTGTCGTGACGGCAAACCACACCTACAACGCGACGACAACAGCCCCGGAGTACACGACGAAGACCTTCGCCACCACAAGGGTCCTCAAGGCGAACAACGCACGATACGTTGTCGGCACCTTCGTGAACGACGCCGAGTACAGGGAACAGGTCGGCATCCCCTTCCTCTCAAAGATTCCCATTGTAAAATACCTCTTTTCCCGCGACGGAAAACGGACGGTGCGTAACGTCGCCATACTCACCCTTGCCGTCAGGCTGATCCCCATGCAGGTCAAGGACCTGACAATCGACACGGAACACATCAACCCCCTCGAAGAGCTCTACAAGAAGAAGGGCAGCCTGAAGGACGCGAAGTAAGAGAGGCTGTTGCGGGTTTCGGGTTGCAAGTTGCGGGTTAGAGGTCCGAAAGGCGGGAAGCAAGGAAGAGGTGGCTGCGGGGCAGAAATGGGGGGACAGATTGGCCCTATCGAAAACCGCACCCTTCCCTCTCTTCCCGCCCCCTCTCCCCCGCCCCATCATTTTTCCTCATCATTCATTAACTATAAAATTGACAACAGAAACACAAAAATGTTAATAATATCTTTCTGTTCAGACAATGTTGCTCAGGTCTGGTATAAGAGGAAGAGGGTAATCAAAGGATAGCAAAATGGATGAAAACCTCGACATGATACGTCACAGCGCGTCGCACCTTATGGCTCAGGCCGTCAGGGACCTCTATCCCGGGGTTCGCGTCGCCATCGGTCCCTCGATAGAGACGGGATTCTATTACGATTTTGACTACGAGCCGGGCTTCACGGAAGAAGACCTGCCGAAGATCGAAAAGCGCATGCATGAGCTGGCAGCTCAGGATATCCCCATTGAACGCAAGGTTGTGAAAAGGCAGGATGCCATAGCCATGTTCAGGGAAATGGGTGAACCATACAAGGTAGAGCTTCTCGAGGCCATCGGTGATGACGAGGTGAGCACATACACCCAGGGTTCCTTCACCGACCTCTGCCGGGGCCCCCACCTGCCCTCGACGGCCAGGATCAAAGCCTTCAAGCTCCTGAGCCTCGCCGGCGCATACTGGAGAGGCGACGAACGCAACAAGATGCTCACCCGCATCTACGGCACCGCCTTTGCCGATGAGAAAGCGCTCAAGGACTACCTCACCTTCCTCGAAGAGGTGAAAAAAAGGGACCACAGGAGGATCGGGAAGGACCTCGACCTCTTCAGCATATCCGACGAGGTCGGCGCAGGGCTCGTCATCTATCACCCCAAGGGAGCCCTTCTCCGCTGGCTCCTCGAGGACTTCGAACGGAGAGAGCACCTGAAAAGGGGCTACCAGTTCGTCGTGGGCCCTCACATACTGAAGATGGACATGTGGAAGAAGTCGGGCCATTTCGAGAACTACCGCGAGAATATGTACTTCACAAAGGTCGATGAGGTGGAATACGGCATAAAGCCGATGAACTGCCTCTCCCACATCATGGTCTACAAGTCGCAGGTACGGAGCTACCGCGAGCTGCCGCTGAGATATTTCGAGCTAGGGACCGTCTGCCGGCATGAAAAGTCCGGCGTTCTCCACGGTCTCATGAGGGTCAGGGAGTTTACGCAGGACGACGCCCACATCTTCCTTCGCCCCGACCAGCTCCACGAGGAGATCCTGGCCATCATCCGCTTCGTGCAGGACGTCATGGCGATCTTCGGTTTCGAGTTCGAGATGGAGATAAGCACGAGGCCGTCAAAATCCATCGGGAGCGACGAGGATTGGGAAAGGGCCGAGAAGGCCCTCAAGGAAGTGCTCGATACCGAGGGCCTGCCCTACGATCTCAACGAGGGTGACGGCGCCTTCTACGGGCCGAAGATCGACATAAAGCTCAAGGACGCCCTGGGGAGAAAGTGGCAGTGTGCCACCATCCAGTGCGATTTCGCCCTCCCCGAGCGTTTTGACCTCCATTATACCGATTCCGACGGCCTGAGGAAACGCCCCGTGATGCTCCACCGTGTCGTCCTCGGGGCGCTTGAGAGGTTCATGGGTGTTCTCATAGAGCATTACGGCGGAAGATTCCCCGTCTGGCTGGCACCCGTGCAGGTCGTGGTCATGAACATCACCGACGAGCAGACGGCCTACGTGAAAAACATAGCCGATACCCTCACAGGTGAGGGTATCCGTGTCGAAACGGACCTCAGGAACGAAAAACTAGGTTTAAAAATCCGCGAAAGTGTGGTAAAGAAAATCCCCTATATGGTAATTGCAGGCAAGAAGGAAATGGAGAGCAACACTCTCACCGTCCGTGTGCGCGATGGTGGCGAGCTCAAAGATATCGGGCTTCAGGATTTTGTGGGCCGGGTAAAGGATGAGAATATAACCAGGAGGTGAGCCCTATAGCAGGAAAAGACTACAAAGACAAAGACGTCGGTGTCAACGAAAGGATCCGGGTTCGTGAGGTACGCCTTATCGACGAGAACGGAGAACAACTCGGGATCGTTCCCACGGTGGATGCCTTACGGATGGCAAAGGAACGGGAACTTGACCTTGTGGAGGTGTCGGGGAAATCCTCTCCGCCGGTCTGCAAGATCATGGATTACGGGAAATACAAGTACCAGCTTTCGAAGAAGGCCCAGGAAGCGAAGAAGAAACAGACCCTGATCCAGATCAAGGAAATGAAGCTGGGACTCAAGATCGAGGAGCACGACTTTCAGTTCAAGATGAAACATCTCAGGGGGTTCCTCGAAGAAGGTCACAAACTGAAGATTATCATCATGTTCAGGGGGCGTGAAATCCTCCACGTTGACATGGGTGAGAAGCTGGCGCAAAAGGTTGTAGATTCATTGAAAGACGTAGGGGAATTGGAGCAAAGGTCCAGGTTTGACGGTAGAAACATCGTAATGATCTTTGCCCCCCTGTGATCATTTGAGGAGGTTCAGATGCCAAAGATAAAGACTCATCGAGGGCTGGCGAAGCGCGTGAAGGTCACCGCCGGCGGCAAGATAAAACGCGGCAAGGCCTTTCACAGCCATCTTTTGTCTTCGAAAACACCGAAGATGAAAAGAAGGCTCTCCAAAGCCGACACCGTCCATCCGGCGGATGCGAAGAGGATCAAGTCACTAATACCCTATCTGTAGAAAGGTTCGAGAGAGGTACAAAACCATGCCAAGGGCAAAACGAGGATTCAAGGCAAGACAGAGAAGAAAGAAGATATTCAAGCTTGCGAAGGGTATGACGCAGCGCAGGAAGAATGTGTACAGCGTGGCAAAGAGGAGCGTCTTCAAGGCTCTCAAGTACGCCTACGTGGGGCGGAAGGAACGTAAACGTGATTTCAGATCGCTGTGGATCGTTCGTATCAACGCGGCCTGCCGTTCCTACGGCATACCCTATAACCGCTTCATCAACGGTTTGAAGGTCGCAAACATCGCCCTCAACCGCAAATCGCTCGCCGATATGGCCGTCAATGACCCCGCGGGATTCGGCGAGGTGGTGGCAAAGGTCAAGGCAGTGGTCACGCACTAGGGTGGCGCTTGGACATAAGCGGACTGAAAGAGAAGATAGAAGGCGAAATATCCCGGATCGGGAACATCGAGGACCTCAAGCGGGTGAAGGTATCCCTTCTCGGGAGAAAAGGTATCATCGCCGACTACCTCGATAAACTCAAAACCCTCGACAAGGACCGGCGCCGCGACGCCGGCAAGGCCATCAACGAGATCAAGACGTGGGCGGACCTGAAGGTCGGCGAACTTGAAAAGCACTTTGGCGAGATCGAAAGGCAAAAAAGGGAACAGGCCTCTCTCATCGATATTACCATGCCCGGCACCTCCCCGCTTTTCGGGAAGAAGCACCCCATAACGCTCACGCTCGAAGAGATCATAAGGATCTTCGGCTCCCTTGGCTTCGCCGTGGCGGAAGGCCCTGATATCGAGGCGGAATACTACAATTTCGAGGCCCTCAATATCCCTTCGGACCATCCGGCCCGGGACATGCAGGACACGTTCTACATAAGACCCGGTGTCGTCCTGAGAACACACACTTCGCCGGTGCAGATACGAACCATGGAAGCGCAGCTGCCGCCGGTCAAGATCATCGCGCCCGGCTGTGTTTACCGCTGCGACAACGACATCTCCCACACGCCGATGTTCCACCAGGTCGAAGGGTTAATGGTGGACAAGAACGTTCGCTTCTCCGATTTGAAGGGGATGCTGAGCATATTCATCCACGAGATGTTCGGTCCCGACACTCCTTTGAGATTTCGGCCCAGCTACTTCCCCTTTACGGAACCTTCCGCAGAGGTGGACATAGGCTGCGTGATATGCCGGGGCGCGGGCTGCCGGGTATGCAAGGATACGGGCTGGCTGGAGATACTCGGTTCCGGTATGGTCCATCCCCAGGTCTTCCGGAATGTCGGTTATGACCAGGAGGAGATCACGGGCTTTGCCTTCGGCATGGGGGTCGAACGCATCGCCATGATCAAGTTCGGCATCGACGATATCCGTCAGTTTTACTATAACGACATCAGGTTTCTTTCGCAGTTCTGAGGTGAGATCAATTGAAGGTACCCATCGAGTGGCTGAATGAATTCGTTGTCATTGACATAGAACCCGAGGATCTCGCTAAACGACTTACGATGCGCGGGCTGGAGGTGGAAGGCATCGAGAGGCTCACCCCGCGTTTCACCGGGGTCGTGGCTGGCACCATAGCCAGGATCGAGGCTCATCCCAACGCCGACAACCTTTCCGTCTGCGCCATAGACACGGGCAGGGAGGAGCTCACTGTGGTCTGCGGAGCGCCGAACATCTCCGTCGGCGACAGGGTTCCGCTGGCGACCGTGGGCGCCGCCCTTGACAGGGAGTTCGTCGTTGGCAAGCGAAAGGTGCGCGGCATCGAATCATTCGGTATGCTCTGTTCCGAAAAGGAACTTGGTCTTTCCGACGATCACAGCGGCATCTTCATCCTGCCCGATGAGATCGCAAACGGGAGCGTCCTCGCCGATCACCCGCTTTCTCACGACATAGTGCTCGACGTCAGCGTTCCTCCGAACCGCGGCGATTGCCTGAGTATCCTCGGCATCGCGCGGGAGGCGGCAAGCATACTGAGGCAGAAGGCAAAGCTGCCCGGTTTCAAGCTCAAAGCCGACACGGAAGGCACCGTGGAAGACGAGATAGCCCTCCAGATATGGGACACGACGGCCTGTCCCCGCTATGTTCTCAAGCTTATCAAGGGAATAACAATCGCCCCTTCTCCCTTCTGGATGAGGCGGAGGATCACCCGATGCGGCATGAGACCCATCAACAACATAGTGGACGTGACCAACTACGTCATGCTCGAACTCGGTCAGCCCCTCCACGCCTTCGACTTCGAGCGCCTCCTCGAGTCGAGAATAGAGGTGAAGGTAGCCGGGGAGGCATCGACGTTCCGCACCCTTGACAGCATCGACCGACCCATAGAGGCCGGAGATATCCTCATCTGTGACGGCTCGGGCCCCGTGGCGATCGCCGGCATCATGGGCGGCGAGAACTCGGAGATCACCGGCACAACGAGGAACATGGCCCTCGAAGCCGCCTATTTCAATCCTTACTCCATACGGGCGACCGCCAGGAGGCTCGGGATCAGGTCCGAGGCGTCCCTGAGGTTCGAGAAGGGCATCGACATGGACAATGTCGGGTATGCAGCCGACAGGGCAATGCACCTCATGCACGAGCTGGCCGGCGGTGAGGTTGTAAGGGGAACCAGAGAGATCTTCGAGAAGAAGGAGCCCCGAACGATCTACATTACCTACAGCAATACCAACGGGCTCCTGGGAACCCACATCAGCCGGGATGCCATCGCGCGGGCCCTTAACTCCATCGATCTCCTTATCATGAAAGAAGATGAGAACGGATTTGTCGTATCCGTACCAAACTTCAGGCATGACATCGGCGAAGCAGCCGACGTCATCGAGGAGATAGCCCGGGTGCATGGGTTCGAGCATATTCCCGACACAAGCCCTGTGACGGTCCTCAAACCGCGGAAGGTTACCCGGCAGGAGCGCTTCCTGGCCATGATAAAGGAGTATTGCCTGGGAACGGGCTTCTACGAGATCATCAACTTCTCTTTCTTCTCCACCAGAGACATCGAGAATCTCCGTATCCCCGAGGGTGACGAACGCACGAGGTTCGTGTCCATTATGAACCCCATCTCCCGCGACTGGGGAGTCATGAGGACCATGATGACACCCTCCGTCCTGAGATGCATGGCTTATAACCTCAACAGGGGTTCGAAGAACCTCCGGTTCTTCGAGAAAGGAAAGGTCTTCTTCCAGGAGGACGAGCGGATCGGCGAGCGTGTCTCCCTCTGCTTCGCCCTGACGGGCAGGGAAAAGGAGTATTCCTGGAAGGAAAAGCATGCAGACTATGACTTCTTCGACATCAAGGGAGTCATCGAGGGTTTGATGGAGAGGCTCGGGGTGAGTTTTGAGGTCGTCCCGACCATCGAACCATTTCTCGATCGCAGCCGGAGCGCCGACATCATGGTCGACGGTGTGAAAGCCGGTTGGGCCGGAGCCGTTCGTGACGACGTTCTCGGGCTCTATGAAATCGAACAAACTATTTATTGCGCTGAGTTACGATTTGATATAATCTTAGAAAAAGGGAACTTGACGCTTCAATACAGGCCGATACCCCGTTATCCACAGGTTACACGGGATTTTTCGTTCTTTGTGGACGACAGGGTACCCATAGCTACGCTTGTTGAGAAGATCAAGGGCATTTCACCCCTTATCGTCTCAGTGGGGATATTCGACATGTTCCGGAAGGAGATGCGGAGCGTATCCATCCGCGTGGTGTTCCAATCCCACGAAGATACTCTCACCGACGAACGTGTCAACACCTTGCAGGAAAGAATCATCGGCGAGCTGACGAATACTGACGGAATTTCGTTAAGGGCATAAGGAGGAGTTATGACGAAAATAGATATTGTAACCGATCTTTACGAGAAGCTCGGATTCTCCAAACGGGAGTGCGCGCATATCGTCGACCGGTTCTTCGAGATCATAAAGGACACTCTCGCCACCGATGAAAACGTAAAGATTTCCGGTTTCGGCAATTTTTTCGTCAGGAAGAAGAAGGCCCGCCGTGGACGGAACCCGCAGACCGGCGAAGAGATCAAGATAACGGAGCGCAAGGTGCTGAGCTTCAGGCTGAGCCAGGTATTGAAGGACGAAATTAACGACAGCAGAAGGCACGAATGAACGGCAGAGAAATACCCGACAGGGTCTTTTACCGTATCAAGGAAGTCTGCACATTGACGGGGCTGAAACCTCACGTCCTTCGCTACTGGGAGCAGGAATTCAAGGATATCAAGCCCGTCAAGAGTCCCACCGGACAGCGCCTCTACAAAAAGAAGGACCTCGAGATCATCTTCACCATCAAGAAGCTCCTCCACGAGAAGCGATTCACCATCGACGGCGCAAAACAATACCTCGCAAACCACAAACGGATTCTAAATGAAATTCGGGAGGAACTTACCGAACTCGTCGCAATGTTAAAACAAGAGGAGAAAGAGATCAAATGAGAAACATCATCACCGCAGTGCTTCTTGCCTTCGTCCTGTGCTCCTGCACACCGGGGCCGGTCTACGTGGCCAAAGACGAAACGGACAGTGTCAAAAGGAATTACAACGACCAGCATGCCCAGTCTGTGTTCGACAAGAACGCAAGGCTCTTCAAAGACATCTATAACCGCTACAGCACCGATAACGTGGGCATCTACCAGGACGGCATAGGCATCACGACACTCGAGGACTTCGACAAGCAACAGCTCCACTACATCATGGTGTATGTCAGACCTAAGGAAGCCTCCTTTGATGGCACTTCGACGAAACCCGAAGAGCGCATCGCGAAGATCATCCGGGATTTCGTCCCCAAGTACGTTAAAAGGATCAAGCCGAGCGACCTTGACGGCGACCATATTGAGGGCCTCGCCTTCGGTATTTACTGGGCTGCCAGGGACTATTCCCAGTGTGACACGTATGGCGGGCATATCGAGTACCTCTATATCTTCTTTCCCGAAGACGCCGCGAAGGCTTACCTTGAAGGCAGAATCAGCCTCGCCGAGGCGATCGACCAGTCCGAGGTCATGTCAAGCACGGAACTGAAACCGGCTAAACCGATACGGCCGGTCTTTTAAAGAGAGGACAGCAATAAAAAAGCCGCAGGTCACCCTGCGGCTTTTTTATTGCGTGGTCGGGCACGCGGGTCGCCACCAAAACGCCTAACGGGTGGACGCGGGGGAAAACGAACTAGAAACCTCTTTCTATGATGTTCGTCAGGTTCATCTCGGGGAACGGGGAGGGGATGAAGGAGAGGATGAAGATGGCGAGGACCGCTATCGCTATCTTTTTGCGCCGCCCGTCAAGCCGGGTTTCGTCATCGAACGGCCTGGGGTGGCGCATGCCGAAGATGAGAAGGAGGATTACCAGGGTAAGCCAGCCGATGTTCGTAAGGGCCGCCAGGATTCCGAGGCCCAGGATGACGGCACGGTAGACCCATTTGCTCTTCTCTCCGAAGATGGCATAGACAACGTGGCCCCCGTCAAGCTGACCGACGGGCAGGAGGTTCAAGGAGGTCACGAAGAGACCCACCCAACCGGCATAGGCAAAAGGATGGAGGACAAGATCGTGACCCTCGGGAATATCGCCGACGAGCAGCGGCTGAAGAACCCGGAACAGGAGCGGATCCCCGAGCTGCATATAGCTGGCGGCGGCCGGTATCCCCGAAAGAGGCGTCACCGTGGACATCTTCATGCCCGCTACGATGAAAGGGAGGGCGGCCACGAATCCGCTCAAGGGGCCCGCTATGCCGACATCGAAAAGCGTGCTCCTGTTGACAAAACCTCCTTTCATCTTTATTACGGCACCGAATGTACCGAAAGGCGGCAGGGGCAGGGGAATGAAGAAGGGCAGCGTGCTCGGGATGCCGTAACGCCTGCCCATCAGGTAATGCCCCAACTCGTGGCACAGGAGAATCGTCATGATGGCCAGGCTGTAAAGAAAACCTCCCACGAGCACAGTCGATGCTATTGTCGCCAGGAAGAGAAGGATGTGGACGGAAACCATCGGGGATCTAGACCTTCAGGAGCCCGTATTCCATAAGGACGAGGTCATGTTTCGTGCCCGTCTTGATCTTCACGTCGAGAGAGCTGAGAAACTCATAGAACTCGACAAGGCTCTTTCGGGAGAGCTTCCGTGACGTTCCCGCAAGTTTGAAGGCGTAATAAGGGTGTTGAAAAGGCAGGTACCGCTTCCTGCCCGATGTGCTCACACTCACACTGTCCTTCCATCGCTTGAACTCGGCGGAAAAGGCCGGATATGCCTTTGCATCCTGCACAAAAGGCTCCAGGTCCTTCGCCTGGATGAGAAGGCGCATCTGGTTCACGAGGTAGCTGTGTATGGCAAGGATGTGCTGGCCGTTCTCCAGAAGGTCCTCGAAGATGGTGAGGACCTCCTTCTTGTCCATCCTCGAGAAAGCGTCGAAGAGAGCCATCAGGGTCTCTTCGTTCGTCTCCGTCACGATGGCGCGGATGTCCCGGGATTCGATGGTCGCTCTTTCACCCGAATACCCTATCAGCTTGAGGACCTCCTGCTCGAGTATGGACTCATCCCTGACCCTCGATGTCAGGAGATTGAAAGCCTTGTCTGTCATCTTTTTGCCGTTGGCCTTTAGGATGCTGAGGACCCGCTGTCGTATCCTCTTTTCCCTGTCCTTTTCCAGGACGATCACCTTGCCTCCCAGGCTTTCCGCGAGTTCGCCGGCGTCGGAGGTGAAATAGACAACAACCCCCACCCTCTCCTTCAATGCATCGAGGTGGGGCCGCAGCACGGCCACATCCTGCGCTGTCGGATCCACTATGGCCACGACAAGCTCTTCAGCAAGGAACAGATTGGATGCCTTCTCGATGACAACCTGCCTGAGATCCTTACCCTGGGCTATGACGATCCCGGGATGCTCACCGAACCGGCGTGCCAGGATATGGATATCCTCGACGACATTCTCCTTCGAGCCTACCGCGACAAGGAATTTGCTCATGGGGTTAAGATAACATCGGGGAGAAGGCTTTGCAAGGGCAGAAGACGGCCTACCCCTGCTTCCCGTACTTCTTCTTCAGGAATGCCAGGCCCGTTGCGGGATACAGGGCGTAGGTGAGGATATCGCCCATGTCCTCCGATATGCCCTTCAACGCCTCCCGGGCTGCGGGAAGCTCCGGCTCGAGAATGTCCGCCGGGCGCACATCGATGGGTGTCGTTCCCCTGGAATAGCCCTTCAATGCCTTCGCTTTTATCTCCTCGTTGACGGGCACGGGGGGGCGGCCGTAGAGGCCGTAGAAATAATCCCTCACCTCGTTCGTGATCATCTTGTACCGACCCGCGATGACGTTGAAGACGGCCTGTACCCCGACGATCTGGCTCGTGGGTGTTACGAGAGGCGGGAAACCCATGTCCTGCCTCGTCCTCGGTATCTCCTCGTAAACCTCCTCAAGCCTGTGGAGCGCCTTGGCCTGCTTCAGCTGGCTCACAAGGTTAGAGATCATGCCCCCGGGAATCTGATGGATGAGGACCCCGATATCGATAACAGCGTAGCGGGTTTGGTCGGAAAAGGACTGGAGCTTCTCCGGAACGATCCTCTCGAGATAGTCGTCCACCTCCGACATCTTCTCCAAATCCAGTTTCGGATCGCGGGGGGTGTCCTTGAGCGCGACGGCAAAGGCCTCGGAAGACGAATGCGAGGACCGGTACGCGAAGGGGGCGAGGCAGGTATCGATGCCGTCGGCGCCTGCCTCGATGGCCTTGAGCAGCGACATCGAGGCCATTCCGCTTGTATAATGCGTATGGAGATGAACGGGAATGGACAGGGTCTCTTTGAGGCGGGACACGAGCTCGTAGGCGTCATAGGGCGAGATGATCCCCGCCATGTCCTTAATGCACAGTGAATCCGCCCCCATATCCTCTATCTTCTTCGCCTTGCTGAGGTAATATTCGAGATTGAATATGGGGCCTCCCAACCTCGCTTCCGTCAACGAATACGAAATGGCCCCCTGAATATGCCTGCCGCAACGCTTGATGGCCCGGAAGGCGGCTATGAAATTGCGTTCGTCGTTGAGGGCGTCAAAAACGCGGAATATGTCTATACCCACCTCAGAACTCTTCTCGACAAAGGCATCGACGACATCGTCGGCGTAGTTCCTGTAACCGACCAGGTTCTGTCCCCGAAGAAGCATCTGAAACTTCGTATTGGGCATCTTCTCCTTAAGGAGCCGTACCCTCTCCCAGGGATCTTCGTCGAGGAACCGGGTCATCACGTCAAACGTGGCCCCGCCCCAGACTTCCATTGAGTAGAATCCGACGGAATCCATCTTCTCGGCGATGGGCAGCATATCCTCCGTTCTCATCCTCGTGGCGAAAAGGGACTGGTGACCGTCCCTTAATGTCAGGTCCGTTATCTTGACCGGCTTCTTCTCCATAGCTTAAAAACCCCCTTCAATAAAGTCCGAACTAGTATCATGGCAACCGCAAAAAATCAATGGAAATTTTCCGCCAAGTCTGGTATTTTAGTGCCTACGGGATGTAGCTCAGCATGGTGTAGAGCGCTTGCTTCGGGAGCAAGAGGCCGCTGGTTCAAATCCAGTCATCCCGACCATTCTCTTCCCGAAGCATCCCGCAAACATTTCCGTCTCCATGAAAGCCCTACCACGTGTATCTGAGGCCCAGAGTCGCCCGGTGCTGCGTACTGTCGCCGGCAAAATTCCCGTCGTAGGTCAACTGGAAATACACGTTCTTCTCCGTCCGGAGGCTGAGCCCGAAGCCCGGGGCAAAGCTGTTCCTGTCGCCCCTTTCGCCTCTGGTGGTAAAAACGGACAATGGCTGCCCGGCAAAGCGACCGTCGAGAACGTAGTCATCGCCAACGAGATCGTGGTCCCAGCGCACCGTGATCTCCGGCGTGAAAACGCCGGAAGAAAAGGCGTAATCCTTCCTGAGCCTCACGCCCAGGGAGCCAAGAAGGAAAGAGGAGCGGTCCCCGTCCACATCGAGGCTCACGGCCCCGGCATTTCTTTCCCGGAAACCGTCCCGCGTGAGGCGTCCACCCATCAGGGACACCATGGGTATGATGTCCGCACCCCTTGTCTCTACCCGGTAACCCGTCTCCAGGTACCCCCCCAGTGAATGGCCGTCGTAGCGGGCTTTCGCCGACCTCACGATCTCCCCGAAGGATATATCCCTCTGCGTGTCGTAGCGGTTATACCCGAAGGCTGCGGCAGCGCTCAGGTACCAGGGGTCGCGCCTGTACATGCCGTAGAGGCCTGCCTGGTAGCTCGACACCGTGGCTTTGTCCGTGAGATCCCGCATGGAGGTCCTTGTGCTGGAGTATCCCAGGGAGATGCCGAGAATGAAGGAATCGGCCACGTGCCTGTCGAATCCGGCAACGATACCTGCCATGTCATATCCATAGCGCGACGCCGCATCGCCGCCGCCCCTGTCGCCCGTTCCGCCATACCCCTTCACCCACAGACCCCGGTAGGGCAGATCGGTGTCACCGGTCCTGCCAAGGGCAGCGAGGAGCGTATTGCCGGCATCGCTCGCCCTGTCACCGCCCTTGAAAGCGAGCATGACGGGGCGCTCGGCGAAGGCCGATGAGGGTTGGCCCGTCATCAGGCTCCTCGATCGTTCCGTCATCGCCCCCATGTAACCCCGAAAAGACGAGAAGGTCGTCGCCGCAAGGGCAGTGTGGGACAATCCGCCCATCTGCTCGTAAGAGCTCCTGGCTCCCGGTGCGGAAAGTCCCAGGACGGCGTTTACGACATCCTCCATGTCACCCCTTGCCGACGTCGATATCCGGTCGAGCGCACAGGCCACCGCCCTCTGGTTGCCCGTCGATGCCACGCCCGAGAAATCCGTCGAATTGCGGGCGAGAAAAAGATAAACGTGGCCCGCGTCGTAGCTGAGGGAAGGCGTAAGGTAGGCGAGGTCGCTCGTGACGTTCGCGAAGGCCCCCGTCACGTTTCCCGCCGTGAGGATCGTGTAGTATGTCCTCATCTTGTAGACCCCTGAGCCGGCGAGAACCGACACGGTGCCGCCATTGAGCGTCGCGGTGCCGGTGACGACGAGTTTGTCCGACTGTCCCTCGGGGTTCGTCTCGACCTCGTACACGGAACCAGGATTATGGGTGTAGTTCCCGGTGATGGTGATGACACCGATCGAGTTCCCCGGTGCAACCTTGCCGTTGTTCGTGACATTGCCCACGATGTTGCTGTTGCTCGTCAGTACCCCCGAGGGGTTGATGACGACGGGACTCTGTATACTGCCCGTCACCGCCAGCGACCCGCCATCCAGCGTTGTCGTCCCTGTGTAGGTGTTTGCCCCGGAAAGAACGAGGGTGCCCGTGCCCGCCTTGGTGAGTCCGCCCGTCCCGGAGATGACCCCAGCATAGGTGCCGCTTGACGCGCCGCCAACGGTGAGGGTGCCGGTGCCGAGGGTGACGTAGCCGCCCGTGGTGCCGCCTCCCGCGAGGGAGCCGATGGTCACGTTGAAACCGTTGAGGTCGAGGGCGGCTCCCGCCGTGTTCGCCAGGGTGACGGCCCCTCCCGTGGGAAGGGTATTGTCGGCGCCGGCCCTGAGAATACCTGCGTTTATCGTTGTCGTACCCGTGTAGGTGTTGGTGCCGGAGAGGGTAAGGGCGCCGGTACCGGCCTTGGTCAGGCCCCCTGACCCGGAGATGACCCCCGAGATGGTGTCCGATGTATTGTCGACGGTGATCTGGTGGAGACCGGCGCCGAGGGTCATGGCTCCCGACAGGGTAAGGGCGCCCGTGCCGCCCGATGCCTGGCCGAGGGTGAAGTCTCCCGTCACGGAGGTCAGGTTCGTCAGCGTCCGTGCCGTTGTGGACGATGAGGCGAGTGTGCCGCCGGCAAGCTCAAGCGTGCCCGTGCCAAGGGCGGCGTTGTTGCCGAGAAGAAGGCTCCCGGAAGAGAGGGTCGTGCCGCCGGAGAAGGTGTTGGCTCCCGTCAGGACGAGCGTTCCCGTGCCGGCCTTGGTCAGGCCCCCTGCCCCCGAGATGATCCCCGAGATGGTGTCCGTGGTGTTGGCTATCGTGATCTGCCGCATGGAGCCTCCAAGGTCCATGGAACCGGAGAGCGTAAGGATGCCCGTGCCGCCCGATGCCTGGCCGAGGGTGAAGTCTCCCGTCACGGAGGTCAGGTTCGTCAGCGTCCGTGCCGTTGTGGACGATGAGGCGAGTGTGCCGCCGGCAAGCTCAAGCGTGCCCGTGCCA